>LUMD01000157.1_pt1 | contig 15813 bp, 12 predicted proteins | sample 729651 | NCBI WGS metagenome assembly LUMD01 (sample SAMN03860272, study PRJNA289734) | marine metagenome | biome: seawater column; feature: ocean; material: water; isolation source: Red Sea water column Station 34 - depth 258m | place: Saudi Arabia: Red Sea | collected 2011-10-15 | depth 258 m | reverse complement strand
ATCAGAAGCTTTACTGGCGAGTATCGGTCTGGCTGTTTTAATATAGGTCAGCAGCCATTCTATTGCATCTTCACCAAGGGGCACTAAGCGCTCTTTATTCCCTTTACCCACAACCCTAACCACGCCTTGCTGAAGGCTTATTTGATCCATTGTTAACCCAATAAGCTCACTCACACGAAGGCCGGTTGCGTAAAGCACTTCAAGCATACTCTTATCCCTACACTCAATAGGGTCGTCGGTAAGGGGCGCATTCAGCAAATCTTCAACTTGTTGCTCACTGAGTGAAGAAGGCAAAGCTTTGGGCGTTTTGGGGTTTGAAAGCGCGGACACTGGGCTGTCTACACGTACTTGCTTACTGATTAGGAAGACGAAAAAGGCCCGAATTGCGCTGAGCGCCCGTTGGGTGCTGCGCGTAGAGAGCCCTTGGTCGTGGCGATAGGCTAAATAATCCAGAAGCTGCTCAGTAGTCAGCACAGCAATATCTTTTACGCCTTGATTGTTGCTGAAGATAGCAAGTTTAGTGAGGTCGGTGCGATAGCTTTGTTGAGTATGATCTGATAACCCTTTTTCAAGCCATAGCATTTCGATAAAACCGTCGATATGCGCCTGACTCGCCGCAGGCACATAAGTTAACTCACGTTCAGTTTTTGCCATTTAAAAGCCACGCTTTTGCTTAATCAGTTCGTAGGCTGATTGAATATCTTGCGCTTTCTTTTTTGCAATTTCCATCGCCTGCTCAGGTAGCCCCTTAGACACCAGTTTATCTGGGTGATGCTCAGACATGCGCTTTCTGTAGGCGCGCTTTATTGTCTTTTCATCGTCGGATGCAGCCACACCTAATATGCGGTAGGCATCATCTAAACTTTGCTGCTCTGAATAAGCTGATTGGCTGTGCTGACGTTGACCTGAATGAGTTCGTTGCCCTGAGCCGGATGTAGAACGCTGCCTGAAGCGAATCTCAGCTTCGTACATTGAAATAAGATAGTCTAAATCACGGCGCCTGAAGCCCAGTGGTTTCGCTACTTTTTCAAGTACATTGTACTCTTCTTGTGAAAGCTGACCGTCGGCGAACGCGGCTTGTATAAGGATCTCTAAGAATACTTGAAGTATATCCCGTCTTCCGTGGCTGGCGTCGTAGAAACCTTTTAAGGTATCAACTAATGGAAAGTCCCGCGCTTTGCCTTCTCTGAATGCATCTTGCGCTTCACGACGAGCATCGCCTGTCAGACGCATTTCATCCATCAACGCTGTGGCTATTTGAATTTCTCGATCTGTTACTTTGCCATCTGACTTGGCAAGGTGACCTAGCGCACTAAATAGGCTGTGAAAGAAAATTGCCTGTTGCTTTACGTTATCCTGATCAGTAAAAAAGCGGCCAAAACCACCTAGTTGATTGAAATCCTGTCGGTAGGCTTTATCAAAAAAATGCCCGACCAATAGCCCAAGGATCGCTCCAGGAATTTTAAGAAACATAAAGCCGAACAAGGCGCCGAGGATTTTTCCCCAAATTGACATCGCGTCATACTCCGTTAGTGCACTGCAAAAAAGTCGATGGTGCAGTTATTTGTACACGCCGTGCTCAGCGCGATAAGTACATCATCATATCAAATGCTTACATTAATTAACTAGGGCTACAGAACCGTTTGACGATTAAAAGACTTATGAATAACCAACAAATTGCACGTTAACATTCACGCCGCCCCAGACGTTAAACTTTTGGTCAGAGTGACTTAAAATCAAGTTTCACTCCTTTATTTGTTCGCTGTTTGATAAGTAATGTATTTAAAAGTGCATTTTTTTGTCTGAATGGTTGGTAATTGTGCCAGAAGTGCTTAGAATTGAGCGCTTATATAAATTGTAATAGCGAGTGAACGCCACATTATCTCTTTGCCAAGAAATAATGTGCATAATCACTGTTTTTTTAAACGTTATGTCGAACTAACCGGGACGGTTGCCGTCTTACTTGGGTTTAAAAGCAACATACAACAAAACAGGCCGCCCATTAACGCATGAAAAACACCTGCGCCATGCTTGTTTCCGCGACTCTTTTGCCTACGGTCGCGTTTGCACAGGAAACGACAGTTTCAAATTCTAAATCAGTGTCAGAAGCAGCGCCTCTTGCATTCTGCTCAGTCGAACCTGTTACTTTCAGTAGCCAGGCATTAATGCCTAAAGGCCATGTAAAAGTTGAAGCCAACCGAACAGAAATAATTCAAAATACCGTCGCCCTATTTTCGGGAAACGTTGATATCACTTCAGACACCGCGGTGATCAGTGCATCACAAGCACAAGTTAACGGTAATGGCAGAGACCTTATTGCAAAAGGTGACGTAACTTATCAAGACACGCAGTTAAAAGTAGAAAGCGACGCGGTAACGCTTCGTTCAGAAGAAGAGCGTTTAGAGATGCAGAATACCCGCTATCAACTGACGGGTTTTGTAGGCCAAGGGGCGGCAAAAGATATCGTCTTAGACACTGACACAGGTATAGTGCTTAAAGAGGTAAGCTTCACCACGTGTCCTGAAGGTGACGAAGATTGGCTGATACGTGCCAGTGAAATAAGTCTGGAAAAAGGGACCGTTTGGGGTCAAGCCAAACACACCCGCTTCTATATTGCCGACGTTCCGGTGTTTTATCTTCCGTATTTTGCGTTCCCTGTAAGCAACAAACGTCAAACTGGCTTATTGTTTCCAGAGCTAACCAGTTCAAGCAGAACTGGTGTTGACTATACGCAGCCTTTTTACTGGAACATTGCCCCTAATTACGACATGACGATATCGCCGCGATTGATGACACTTCGCGGTGTGCAGCTAAACACTGAGTTCCGTTATTTAACAGAGCGCAGTCAGGGTAAGGCTTATGTTGAATACTTGCCGAGTGACTCAGATATCACTGATAACCCTGATCGTTACTTTTACCGCTTAGAACATCAAGGGCTGATTGCTGACGATTGGCTGCTTAACGTCGATTTCAACGGGTTAAGTGATGACAACTATTTAGTTGATTTGGGTTCTGACTATTACAGTCGGGCTGACACCCATCTTTATCGTAGCGTAGGCTTGAGTTACTACTCTCAGAATTTATCCGTCAACATGCAGATAAAAGACTTTGAGGTACTAGGCAATACAGCAGATAGCTATCGCGCCGTTCCTGAAATCAAAATTAACTACAACAAAGCCCTAGGTGAATATTTAGAGTTTAACCTCGACTCGGAGGTTGCGCATTTTGACAACACTCTGGATACCGCACCTACGGCTACCCGTTTCCACGTTGCGCCTACTCTAGCGGTGCCGCTTCGCGCTGCATGGGGTGAACTTGTGGCTGAAACCACACTGTTTCAGACGGTTTATCAACAAGACAACGTTGAAGGTACTAATTTAAAAGAAGATGTAGAGCGAACGCTGGGTCAAGCCCGTCTATACGGGGCACTTTATTTCGAACGAGATACGTCGTGGTTCAGCGATGATATGTCGATGACCTTAGAGCCCAAAGTGCAATATCTTTATACATCTTATGAAGACCAAACTGCTATTGGATTCTATGACTCGACCCCACTATTAACTGACGTTGAGGGGTTGTTTAGAGGTCAGGAATTCACTGGCTTAGATAGAATAAGCGACAACAACCAAATCACCCTTGGCGCGACCACACGCATGTTGGATAAAAACAATCGGGAACAATTTGTTCTTAGCGTGGGTCAGATATTCTATCTTGAAGATAACAAGGTCATAGCGGCAACCAAGAATCAAGATCGTTCAGCGCTCGCCGCTGAAGTTGATTGGCGCTTTAATAAAAACTGGTTCTTCCATTCTGATGTGCAAGTGACCACTGACACAGACAAAGTTGACTTAAGTAGTGTAGGTATTGAATACCGCCAAGATGATGCGCGCTTTATTCAATTAAGTCATCGCTATGTTCGCGATCTCAGTGGTGAAACCATAGATCAAATTGGTATTTCGGCAAGCTGGCCTATTTCTGAAAATTGGCAATGGGTTGGTCGTACCTACCGTGATCTTGAACGCAATAGAAGTGTGGAAACCTACGCAGGTATTCAGTACGAATCATGCTGTTGGGCAGTGCGACTAGTCGCACAGCGTAGTCTAAATAACCGTTATAACGCTAGCGGCGAACAGACCACAGACGATTTCGACTCTGGTATATCGCTACAATTTATTTTCAAAGGCATTGGGTCATCTGGTACTCAAAGAAGCATGCTTCAAGACGGTATGTTTGGCTATCGTCAGCCTTATAGTTTAAATTAACCCGCAGTTGAGCGCTCAAAAGCGCTTAAATGCAATCAACCAATAATAAAAGAGTGTGTATGAAGTTCATTATCCGTGCATTGATGTTAGGTGCCCTACTCTCGTTTAACAGTATTGCGCAAGAGGTCATGCTAGACCGCGTTGCTGTAATTGTTGACCAAGGCGTAATACTTGAAAGCGAAATCGATGCGCTAATACAAGACGTTAAACGCAACGCAGAAGCGAATAATCAACAGTTACCGTCAGACCGTGCGCTTCGTACACAGGCTATTGAGCGCTTAATCTCAAAAAGCCTTCAACTACAAATGGCAGAGCGTATGGGTATTCGTATCAGCGACCCACAGCTAGAGCAAACCATTAGTAACATTGCCGCTAACCAAAATGCGACCATAGAAGAGCTTCGTACTCAGTTAGCAGCAGAAGGTATAGCCTATGATGATTATCGCGAAGACATTCGCGAAGAAGTTATCATGGGTGAAGTTCGCCGTGCAAACGTACGTCGCCGCGTCTATATTACACCACAAGAAATCGATACCTTAGTTGACCTTATGGAGCAACAAGGTGCTGAGCAAGCAGAGTACCGCTTAGGCCACATTCTAATTGGTTTCCCACCAGAACCAACAGATGAAGATATTCAAGCTGCACGCGATCGCGCTGACAAAGTAATTTCGCTTTTAGAGTCTGGCTCTGACTTTGCTAAAATTGCTATTGCATCTTCGTCGGGTAATGAAGCACTAGAAGGTGGTGACATGGGCTGGTTAAATATTAACGCCATGCCTACTCTTTTTGCTGAAGCTATTCAAAACAAAGAAAAAGATACACTTGTTGGTCCAATTCGAAGCGGTGCGGGTTTTCACATACTAAAAGTGCTAGATACTCGCGGTATAGAGAAAGTCACCGTAGAAGAGGTTAAGTCTCGTCACATTCTTGTTAAGCCGTCGATCATTCTTAGTGAAGACAAAGCAAAAGCCATGCTTAACCGCTTCAAAGAGGAAGTGAAAAACGGCGACGCTGACTTCGCAGAGTTAGCTAAAGAGCATTCGGAAGATCCTGGTTCAGCCCTTCGCGGTGGCGAGCTTGGCTGGTCGGATCCAAATAATTACGTGCCTGAGTTTAAAGACGCACTTGCACAGCTTGAGCCTGGAGAATTTAGTGAACCTGTTCGTACCGTGCACGGCTGGCATTTAATTCAGCTTATTGAACGTCGTATTGATGACGCTACCGATAAGCGCAAAGAAGATAAAGCTTACCAGCTTATCTTCAACCGTAAATTTTCAGAGGAAACCGAGAACTGGTTACGTGAGATGCGTGATGCCGCTTACGTAGAAGTTGTCGACTCGTAACAATAAGTTATTCATGAGTACACCAATTAAAATAGCAATAACGCCGGGAGAACCGGCAGGTATCGGGCCAGATTTGATCATAAAACTGGCCCAGGAAGCATGGCAAGCGCAGCTTGTCGTGTTTGCCGATGGCGAAATGCTCAAAGCACGAGCAAGCGCCTTGGGGCTGCCATTAACGCTAATCGATTACGATGCCACTAACCCGCAAATTCAAGATGCGGGTTCGTTGTTTATAAAGCAAATAGATAAATCCGTTGACGTTACGCCAGGCGAGCTTGATAGCGAAAACGGGTTATACGTAGTAGAAACTCTGCGCCAGGCGTGTCAGGCAAATATGGATGGCGACTTCGACGCCGTCGTTACCGGCCCCGTACACAAAGGCATTATCAACAAAGCAGGGGTATCATTCAGCGGTCATACTGAGTTTTTTGCATATCAGTCCAATACCATTGATGTGGTAATGCTTCTGGCAACTGAAGGTCTTAATGTAGCGCTTGCTACCACGCATATTCCCCTTGAGTATGTAGCGAAAGCTATCACCCGAGAGCGTCTTCATAAGGTCATTCATATCATCAACACCGACCTTAAATTGAAGTTTGGCGTTAAAGAACCTCACATTTATGTGTGTGGCTTGAACCCTCACGCGGGTGAAGATGGTCACATTGGCACTGAAGAAATTCATACCATCATTCCGGCGCTTAACGAACTAAGAGAAGAAGGCTTAAAGATCACAGGCCCTCTACCTGCAGACACCATATTTCAACCCAAATATCTGGAAAATGCTGACGTAGTGCTGGCTATGTATCACGACCAAGGCTTACCCGTGCTAAAATATAAGGGTTTTGGGGCTTCAGTGAATATCACGCTAGGGTTACCTTTCGTTCGTACATCGGTAGATCACGGTACTGCATTAGACTTAGCAGGAACAGGTGAAGCCGACGCCGGTAGTTTCAGAAAAGCATTGGAAAAAGCCATCGAGCTTGCACATCATCAACAATGAGTAAAACACACTTAGGCCATACGGCCAGAAAGCGATTCGGACAAAACTTCCTTCACGATGATTACGTGATAGGCAAGATTGTTGCGGCCATCGCGCCAAAAAATGAACAAAACCTGGTAGAAATTGGACCCGGTTTAGGCGCATTAACAGATCCTGTTTGTGAAGAAGTAGATGCACTCACAGTCATTGAGCTAGACAGAGATCTTGCTAAGCGATTGAGACACCATCCATTTAACGGCAATAAGCTAACGGTTATTGAACAAGATGCAATGACCATGGACTTTGGCGCCCTTTCTAAAGAAATGCCAGTCAAAGACAAAAAGCTTCGCGTATTTGGTAACTTGCCCTACAACATTTCGACACCACTAATGTTTCACCTTTTTGATCATGCTCACTGCATAGAAGATATGCATTTTATGCTTCAAAAAGAAGTGGTAAACCGCTTGGCAGCAGGACCAGGTTCTAAGAATTACGGCAGGCTTTCCGTTATGGCGCAGTATTACTGCCACGTCATTCCGGTACTCAATGTTCCGCCGGGTGCCTTTAAGCCACCCCCGAAGGTTGATTCTGCAGTAGTGAAGCTAGTGCCGCATCAGGCTCCGCCAGTAGATGTTGAGTCTGTAAATACGCTTGAGCGCGTCTGTGCACAAGCGTTCAACCAGCGCCGAAAAACCATTCGCAACTCGCTGAAAGACAGTTTAAGTGAAGAGGAGATCCGTGAGCTAGGTATCGATCCTACCTCTCGCGCAGAAGTATTATCACTTAACGATTTTGCCACAATAGCAAACGCTGTGTCGGCAAAAGAGCACCAACAAGAGCAGTAAGTTCTCTATGGATGTACTTGATATTAGGGTGCGGGTGAAAACCCGTCACCTTCCCGACCACCTTCCGTCAGATTCAAAGCAATTTGCCTTCGCGTACCACATTACGATTGAGAACAATAGCGACCATACGGTGCAATTACTCAGTCGCTACTGGAAAATTACCGATGCAAATGGCAAAACATCAGAAGTTGAAGGTGATGGGGTTGTAGGCAAGCAACCTATCATGAAAGCGGGCGAGCATTTTGACTATACCAGTGGCGCTGTCATTGACACGCCGGTTGGGAATATGGAAGGCTACTACGTGATGGAAATGGAAGGCGGTGAGCGCTTTCGCGTTCCTATTAACGTTTTTCGTTTAGCCATTCCAAGTATTCTTCATTAAGGTGTCTATGTCGCAAGGTAACACGTACGTCATTGGTGATATACAAGGCTGTTACGATGGTCTTCGTCGCGCGTTAGATAAAGTAAAATTCGACGAATCAAAAGATAAGCTACTCGCGGTGGGTGACTTGGTCGCGCGAGGAGAGGACTCGTTAAGTACGCTGCGTTTTTTAAAGTCTCTTGGTAACAACTTCAACAGTGTTCTAGGTAACCACGATCTTCACCTGCTTGCTGTTGTTAACGGTATCCGAAAAGCCAAAAAATCAGACAAGTTAGAGCCTCTACTCAATGCCGCAGAACTGACTGAACTCATTGACTGGCTTCGCCAGTTTCCGCTGGCAATGAAGTTAGACGAGCAGTCAGTAATGGTGCACGCGGGGCTTTACCCTAAATGGTCTATCGATGAGTGTGTTTCACTTAGTGACGAAGTTTGCAACATCCTAAAATCCGACAATTACGCTACTTTTCTTTCAGAAATGTACGGGAATAAGCCAAGTAACTGGTCGAGTGAACTTAAAGGCAAAGAGCGACTGCGTTTTATCGTAAATGCCTGTACACGCATGCGCTTTGTTCATACCGATGGCACACTCGATTTCGACAACAAGTCACACCCCAGCGCAGTTTCACACAGTACTAGTAGTACTTTAAAGCCGTGGTTCGAGGTAGAGAATACACAGCTTAACCAAAATCAACGCGTGGTGTTTGGACATTGGGCAGCTCTGTCCGGTCAAACTAACAACCCCCAGTTTATAGGATTGGATACGGGGTATGTGTGGGGTCAAAGTATGACGCTGCTAAACCTCAATGCTTCTTCGCTTGTGAGCGTTAGTGCGTAAAATAACGCTCAACGAGTGCATGAGCTATCCTAATAAAGCGGTCACAGACCTTAGAATTCTACTCTAACTGGTACTACCAGTTGAAGTTTATACACTTAGGTGCGAAATAAAATAAACATTAAGTCACTGTAGCCGATACAATTACTTACGATAGTAACGATGAAGTCTTAATTATCTGTTCAGTAATAGAGCAAAGTAGCTTGTTTAATGGCTATATTTTGTTTGCTGAGACGGGTAATATCGTTAGGGATAAAAATAAAAAACACTCATCCAGGAGTTCCGATGAAAATAACGGTAGCCACACGCGTAATCGGGGGATTTGTAGCGATTAGCGCACTTCTGATCGTCATTAGTGTTGTTTCACTTTATAACCTCAACTCAATTGGCTCAGCAACGGAAGAAGTTAATGACGTTGCTCTACCCACGGTAGCAGGCAGCAATGCACTCAAAGCAAGCTTCCTTAATATGGGCCGTCTTACCTTTGAAAGTTACATCGAAGAAGATCTAAATGGATTAAAAGACAAACGAGCGTCTTTTAACTCAGCCAAAGATACCTTTGAGAGCGAATATAAAAAGCTCGCCCAAGCAGTCAACAACGAGCCAGAACTCAAAAATACGCTTAACACTGTACGAGAGTCTTACGAAGCGTATATCACCAACGTTGAGGCGATGTACAAAAATCACCAAATGTATCTTGATATCCGCAACACGATTCAAGACAGACTGGGTGACGCTGAAGACAACGCAGACGATGCATCAACGTACCTTCTGGACTTCTCAGACTTAGACGCCGTTCAGCGCGACCCTAACTTACGACGTGCAGCTGAGATTGGTGGCCAACTTGAGACATCACTGCTTTCATTGTTAACAGTTTCTAACGAATACATTAAGACCGAAACACTGCTTCGCTCGCAGACACTAGGTAACGAAGTTGATCTGGTTGTCGAGAAAGTGGTCACGCAATTAAGCGACATGATGCAAACTGCGGGCGGCCGCGATGATTCTGGTACTCTTGATGATATTAACGACTTGGTTAACAACGCAATCAATGCGATTAAAGCTAACGATGGTGTAGTTCAGCTTCATGTTGATCGTCTAGAGCGCAGAAACGATGCAGAGAAAGCGCTGAATGCATCAGATTCAAATATTGCACAAGCTGTTGTGGCTTTGGAAAACTTGCTTGACCTAGCAGATAAGAAAGCGTCACACGTAGAAAGCCAGGTTAATAGTGCCATTGCGACAGGTAACACTTTTGTTATTGTTGTAGTTATTATCTCTATTGCGGTAGCGGCCTTCATTGGTTATGTAACTGTTCGCGCTATTACACGTCCGCTATACCGTGTAAATGAACTTCTTACAGTGGCCTCATCAGGCGACCTTACTCACCGTCTAGACGATTCGGCACAAGACGAGTTTGGTCTTTTAGCCCGTAACTGTAATACACTTATTGGCAATCTTAAGGAACTTATCACCGCTATTAACGTTCGTGCAGAACAGTTGGCAGCGGCTTCAGAGCAAACGTCTGCGGTAACAGCGCAAACCACTCACTCTATTCAGGATCAGAAATCACAAATTGGCCAAGTGGCAACAGCAACAACAGAAATGCACTCTACATCGCAGCTGGTTGTTCAAAATGCTGAAGATACGTTAAGTCAAATTCGTCATGCGGATGCAGAGGCTGAGAACGTACGCCAAATCTCGCTTGAGAACAAAAACACGATTGAAATTTTATCTCGTGATGTTCAAGAAGCGGCTGATGTTATTAATAAGCTTCACCAAGACAGCGCAAGTATTGGTGGCATCTTGGATGTTATTCGCGGTGTTGCAGATCAAACCAACCTGTTAGCCTTGAATGCTGCCATTGAGGCTGCCCGTGCAGGGGAACAAGGTCGAGGCTTTGCAGTGGTAGCTGATGAAGTAAGAACGCTAGCGTCGCGCACACAGCAGTCCACGGAAGAAATTCAAAGCACTATCGAACAGCTCCAGAACGCAGCACATTCAGCGGTAGAGGTGATGTCTAGAGGTACTGAACAGGCAACAAACAGTGTGGAAACGGCCAATAAAGCGGGAAGTAGCTTAGAAACCATCACCAGTACTATTGGACGTATTAATCAAATGAACGAGCAAATTGCTCACAATACCGAAGACCAGCGCACTGTAGCGGTTGATATTGTACGTCACGTTGATGAAATTCATCAGCGCACCGAGCAGACAGCTAGCCGTTCGGGTGAACTAGGCAGCATGTGTAATGAGCTTGCAGACCTTGCACAACACCTAGAATCAATTGCGAAGCAATTTAGAGTGTAAGCGATAGCTTATCAATAAACATGAATTGAAAGCCTCCGTATGGAGGCTTTTTTGTGGGTTTAGCTAACAGATCAAAGGCTGTGTTTTCTGTTACCTAAAGATAAAAGAAAGGCATAAAAAAATCCCCAGCTAAGGCCGGGGATTTTTATTTAAAGTAATGCTTTTTTCTATTCGTCTAAGAAGCTACGTAGCTGCTCAGAACGGCTAGGGTGGCGAAGTTTGCGAAGTGCTTTCGCTTCAATCTGACGAATACGCTCACGGGTTACGTCAAACTGCTTGCCTACTTCTTCAAGCGTGTGGTCAGTATTCATGTCGATACCGAAACGCATGCGAAGTACCTTTGCTTCACGTGCTGTTAGGCCTGCTAATACTTCCTGCGTTGCATCTTTCAAGCTACCGCCAGTTGCTGAATCGAGGGGCTGAATAATCGTGCTGTCCTCGATAAAGTCGCCAAGATGTGAATCTTCATCGTCACCGATGGGCGTTTCCATCGAGATTGGCTCTTTAGCAATCTTAAGTACCTTACGAATTTTGTCTTCAGGCATTAACATGCGCTCTGACAACTCTTCAGGTGTAGGCTCACGACCCATTTCCTGAAGCATTTGACGAGAGATACGGTTAAGTTTGTTGATCGTCTCAATCATGTGAACAGGGATACGGATAGTACGCGCCTGGTCAGCAATTGAGCGGGTAATTGCCTGACGAATCCACCACGTTGCATAAGTTGAGAACTTATAACCACGACGGTATTCGAACTTATCCACCGCCTTCATTAGACCAATGTTACCTTCTTGGATAAGGTCAAGGAATTGAAGGCCACGGTTGGTGTACTTCTTAGCAATTGAGATAACAAGACGTAGGTTAGCTTCAACCATTTCTTTCTTCGCGCGGCGTGCTTTCGCTTCACCGATTGACATACGACGGTTGATGTCTTTGATATCTGCGATTACCAAGCCAGTTTCCTGTTCAACTTGGTTCATCTTGCTAATGCAGCGCTCAATCTCTTCCTGATTTACAGCAAGGTCAGCGGCGTATGGTGCACCTGATTTAACTGCTTCATGTAACCATACATTAGACGTTTCGTTACCCGCAAATGCTTTGATGAAGTCTTTCTTCGGCATTTTTGCGTTAACCACGCAGAACTTCATCACAAGGCGCTCTTGAATACGCACTTTATCCATCATCTCGCGCATGTTTTTAACCATGCGATCGAATTGCTTTGGAACCAGGCGGAATTCTTTGAACACATCGCTTAATGCGTTGATTTGTGCGCGAGAATCAGCATGAGCACGACCTTTCTTCTCGATGACTTCACGAGTTTTTAGGTATTGTTCACGTAGCTCAGTGAAGCGTTCACGGGCAAGCTCAGGGTCTACACCGCTATCGTCTTCATCGCTGTCTTCATCATCTTCATCGTCGTCTTCATCATCTAACTCTTCTTCAGATAATTCAGAACCAACGTGAGTAGCCGTTGGAGCAAGGTCTTGCTCATCGTTAGGATCAACAAAGCCAGAGATGATGTCGCTCAAGCGAATTTCTTCTGCTTCGTAAAGATCCCACTGGTCTAATAGATAAGTGATGGCTTCTGGGTATTCAGCAACTGAACATTGTACCTGGTTGATACCATCTTCAATTCGCTTAGCGATTTCAATTTCGCCTTCACGAGTTAGAAGTTCAACCGTACCCATTTCACGCATATACATGCGAACCGGGTCAGTCGTACGGCCAATTTCACTTTCTACAGTAGCTAGTGCCTGAGCTGCCGCTTCTGCAGCATCTTCGTCAGCATTCGCTTCTTGCATGAGAAGTTCATCTGCATCAGGAGCTGATTCAGAAACTTGAATTCCCATGTCGTTAATCATGCGGATTATGTCTTCGATTTGATCAGAATCGACAATATCTTGCGGCAGGTGGTCGTTTACTTCTGCAAAGGTTAAGTAACCTTGCTCTTTACCTTTTGCAATCAGGAGTTTAATCTGAGACTGCTTGCTTTGCGCCATATAACCTACACTTCTCACATTCAATTAGTTTGCAATAGAAAAGACAACATACGACTAGGTATGTTCCCTGTTCTGCTGTAGTACTGCTTTTGTATCAAGGCCGTTAATGCTCGATGCCACGCTGGTCTTAACCATTATGTTGCGATGCACATCTGCTCGGGTTTGGATCTGCCCGTTATGTTCGGCTATATCTTTGCTACTCGTGCTGCTGCAATTTTGTTCACTTCAAAGTAAACGAAGCACTTATATCTGTGCCTGCAGCGAATTAGCCAGTATAGCAGATTTCGCGGTGGTTTTACCAGATTCACGGCCGATTTTTTAGCCAGTAATATTTACAAGAGCATTAGCCCCAACCATTGGAGGTTAGCGGTGCTTAATAACTTCAGATCAGGTTAACTCTTCTGTCTTTCCTTCATAAGCAGATTCAGTTCCTGTTTTTCCGCTTGAGTTAGCGGCTGAACCCGCGAGCGTGAAATTAAGGTTTCAATGCGGCTATCGAAATGCCCGTCCAGTAAGCGAGCGAAGCTGTCGTTATAAACCCGTTCAGCATCCTCGTCTTTAACCAAGTGTTCTTGTAACAATAATTTCGCGATAGTAGAAGAATGGGGATGGTCGCGGAAATTTTCAACAAGCTGAGCGGTTTTTGCTTGAGGGTGACTCACGCAATAGCGATGCACATCGCGTAATAAATCCATGCCAGCAGCGTTGCTACCTGCGAATATATCAATTTGGACATCTTCACAGAGAGCAGCTAGTTCAGGTTTATCTAACAGTAAACGAATTAACATGCGAAGTGGCGATAGCTTAGGCTTATTCACTTGGTTGCGATTCGGCGAGTAAGCCTGCTTCGTACCTTGATTGGCTTTGGTGATATCCTGCTGAAGCTTAAATCGGTCAAACTCACTTCCGGCGTACCTACGTTGTGAGTTTTTAATAAGTTCTCAAAGAAGAAACGAGAAAGCGGCATAGCGTCATTTAGCATCTCCATAAACGCATCTTTCCCCACCTGACGCACCATAGTGTCAGGGTCTTCGCCATCGGGTAGGAATAAAAACGAAATACGTACGCCGTCTTTTAATGCGGGTAGGGCGTTTTCTAAAGCGCGCCATGCGGCCTCACGACCAGCGCGGTCACCGTCGTAACAACACACAATGTGAGACGTAGCGCGAACCAGCATTTGAATATGTTCAGGCGTGGTGGCCGTACCTAACGCAGCAGTAGCAATATTAATATCGAACTGACTGAGTGCCACTACGTCCATGTAGCCCTCTACAATAACCACCGTATCCAGGCTACGGTTTTTTTGTCTGGCTGAGTAGAAACCGAAAAGCTCACTGCCTTTGTGGAAGATACGCGTTTCCGGCGAGTTTAAGTATTTAGGGCCGCCGTCATCTAATACTCGGCCACCAAAACCCACCACGCGACCTCGTTTGTCCCGGATAGGAAACATAATGCGGTCGCGGAAGAAGTCGTAGGTACGTCCTTGGTCATTCTTATTGACTAGCTTTAAATCGACCAACTGTTTGATGCGCTGTGGATCTTTGCCAAAGGTATTTAGCAGTGCGTCCCAGCTGTCAGGGGCGTAGCCAATTTCCCATTGCTTAACGATATCGCCGCTTAGCCCACGATTTTTCAAATAGTCGATGGCCTTTTTGCTGTTGCCGTTTTGACGTAACTGGTGCTGGAAGAAGCGCGCAACTTGCTCCATGACTGCATAATCGTCTTGCTGTTGCTGCTTTTTCTCTTCGCTCATGGCAGGGCGACTGCCTTTTTCACGGGGGACTTCAAGCCCGTGATAGCGTGCTAGCTCTTCAATCGCCTCAACAAATTCTAGGCGGTCAAATTCCATAATAAACGAAATAGCATTACCGTGAGCGCCACAGCCAAAACAGTGGTAAAACTGTTTATCTTGACTGACGGTAAACGAAGGCGACTTTTCGTTATGGAAGGGACAACACGCTTGGTAATTTTTACCTGCTTTTTTAAGTTTAACTCGGCTATCTACCACTTCTACCACATCGGTACGTGACAGCAGGTCGTCTATAAAATCGCGAGGTATCTTTCCAGCCATGAGGGTACTTTCAACAAGAGTAAGTTAAAAAAGAATAAGAAAAGTACAAGTCGTAACAGCGTTTGAGACGACAAGTTACAACGTAATAAAAACAGTGAAGTACTGTAACAGGGAAGTGTTAAAATGAGAACAATGAAGGTGTGACAATGCACACCTTCAGGGTAATTCATTTTGACAAAAGTGCAGAGTTTAAGCGTTCAAGCGCGCTTTAATTTTTGCACTCAAAGCGCCCATGTCGGTGCGGCCTTGCACCTTGGGTTTCAAGGCGCCCATTACTTTACCCATATCCTGCATGCCCGATGCGCCGGTCGCTGCCATGGTTTCGTCGATAAGTGCATTTAGCTCATCGTCAGTCAAAGGCTGGGGTAAGAAATCTTCAATGTAAGTGATTTCTTCACGCTCTTTGCTAGCAAGGTCGTCGCGATTGGCTGCGTCGTATTGCGCGGCGGCGTCTTGGCGCTGCTTAACCATTTTGGTTAGTACCGCTAAGATTGCACTGTCGTCTAGCGTAATTTGCTCATCGATTTCTTTTTGTTTAATGGCAGCCATTGCCATACGAATAGTACCAAGACGTACTTTTTCTTTTGCACGCATCGCATCTTTTTGCGCAGCTTTTAAATCATCAATTAGTGCCATGATGTTTCCTGATTTTTTATTAGTAGAGTTCATACCAATCCGCATAGATCATTGCCCACTCAGAAGGCGCTGGCAAGTTTCCTAGCGAAGCGTGGGAATGCAGGAATGGCTGTTCCCTTTCAAATTCCCAGAATGAAGCTAGGAAGCTTGCCA
>LUMD01001723.1_pt1 | contig 15878 bp, 15 predicted proteins | sample 729651 | NCBI WGS metagenome assembly LUMD01 (sample SAMN03860272, study PRJNA289734) | marine metagenome | biome: seawater column; feature: ocean; material: water; isolation source: Red Sea water column Station 34 - depth 258m | place: Saudi Arabia: Red Sea | collected 2011-10-15 | depth 258 m | reverse complement strand
AGAATTTATAGATAAAAATAAAAGTGAAAGATTAAGATATAGACTAAAAATTCTTTTAAAAAGAGACAAACACAAACTATCTAGAGAGATATATAAATTTTATGACTAAACTAAATGAGTTAAAAAAATGATTGAAGAGATTCATAAGAAAACCATAGGCGACCTTAAGATGCTATCCATTCGCGAGCATAGATTTCCTTTTCTGAATAAAGTGGATGACTGGAACAGATTTGCTACAAACACTGGAGGAACATTGGTCGAGAAGAGCTGTCATTTTTTTGATTTAATGAGACTAATTGCACAAAGCGAGCCACTCAAGGTCTATGCTAGTGGAGATCAAGATGTAAACCACCTAGATGAAAAATATGACGGCAAAACCCCTGATATCTTAGACAATGCTTTCGTCACTGTAGACTTTAAAAATGGAGTTAGAGCACTTTTAGATTTGTGTATGTTTGCTGAGAACTCTCAATATCAAGAAGAATTATGTGCTGTTGGTTCAACAGGAAAAATAGAAACGGCAGTCCCATCCAGCGCTTCAGGTATAGCGTTTTCCGATGTCAGGATCGGTTTAAGGGATAGTGCTAGAGCTAAAAAAGAAACTATAGGAGTTGACGAAAAAATCCTTGCAGCAGGTCACCATCATGGCTCAACCTACTATGAACATCAGTCCTTCATAAAAGCTATTAGAGGTAATTTGCTACCAGAGGTTTCATTAAGTGATGGATTAATGGCGGTCGCTATTGGAGAAGCAGCAGAACTCTCAATAAAGGAGGGAAGGGTTGTAGAAATGAGTGAATTTAATCTCTAAGTTACTTAAAAAATTGAATAGTTTTGTCTGCAATAAATTGACCAACCCTTTTATTTGATTCAATTGTAACGCCTGCAGTGTGGGGAGTTAAGATGCAATTCATAGTGTTTGAAATGTTTAAATAAAAATCTTCCTTGACTGGCTCAGATTCATAAACATCTAAGGCAAAGCCACTAATCAAATCATCGTTATATGCCTTTACTAAATCTCTTTGATTAACTATCGAACCTCTGGAAGAATTAATGATGATTGGTTTATTTTTCATTTCAGAGAAAGAACTGTAATTCAACAAGTTCTTTGTCTCATTAGTTAGCGGAAGATGAATCGATATAATGTCTGAGCATTCAAAAAGGTCACGACTTTTAACTAGGGATATATTGTATTTTTCAGCATCTGATTGAGGGATATAAGGATCATAAGCCACAATCTTAGATCCAAATGCTTGGGCCAACATAGATACTTTTTTACCAATAACGCCAAAACCAAGTAAACCTATTGTTTTACCTTGCAACTCTCTTGACTTGATAGGTGATCTAGGCCACTTTCCGCTCACTGTTCCTTGGTGAGCAGGAGGTATATTTTTTAGCAAGGAGAGTGAACAGCTGATAACATACTCGGCAACTGAATCAGCATTCATTCCAGTTGCAGGCTGGACAACAATACTTTTTTCTGAGCAATAATCAATGTCGATATTATCTAAACCAACGCCCAGTCTTCCAACAAACCTGAGTTTTCTTGCTTTTGTTAGCAAAGCTTCATTGAGTTGAGTTTTGTTTCTGACTATTATGGCGTCTACCGAAACTATTTGTGAACTCAACCTCTCAACGTTTTCATGAAGGCTTGGATCATAGTTGACATCAAACTGCTCCGAAATTTTGTTAACGCTGTCTTGCTCCATAAACTCAGTTATTAATATTTTTTTCATAGCTACTTTATTGTTCTGGTTGGTTTTAATTGTTTAGAGAACTCAATGAGCTCTTTGTAATTAGGTATGGAACGAATACCGCCACTCCTCGAACATTTTAGTGAAGCAGCCGCTGTAGCTAACTCTATTGACTCCTGTATCGATTTATTAGCATGAATAAATCTAGCAAATGCGCCATGAAACACATCTCCAGCGCCATTCGTTTCTTTAACCTCTACCTTGGGTGCCGGACAGTGAAAAATATCGCCTTTGTCTATCCAGTAGACTCCTTCTGACCCTAGCGTGACTGCATAAAACTTATTCTTAGCTTGATAGAGGATTTTTAATGATTTAATTATAGATTTCTCTTTTGTATATTGATGTAAACCATTTTCAGAGAATACGGGGTGAGATGAGTTCTTAACCACCTCTTCAACTGCCTTGTCTTTAGAAAAATTATCAATGTCGACAATGCAATTGATACCACGTTCATAGGTACTTTTTGCTAAATAATTTGCTGCTTCAGTCCAATGCACATCGATTAAATAGGTTTTGTCAGGTGAAAAATCAAAGTTCGGTAGTCGCTTTTCTTCAAATAGCTTTTGTTCATTGAATACCGCTAGCATTCTTTCGCCATGAGAATCTTCAAAAATATGACTTTGAGATGTCATTGCTCCTTTGACAGTTGTAGATCTATTAAAGCTAATATTGCATTTATCAAATTCAGATTGTAAAAAATCAGCAGCGTCATCGTCACCAAAACGACCCACAAACTCAGACTCTTCGCCCAGAATATTGACAGCAAAGCTCGCCACTGCTGCTGGCCCACCCAATCTCTTTTCAAGTCCTTTTGCTACAAGTTTTATTGGTTTTTCAGGAAATCTGTCAATTTTTACAATCCTGTCAAGAAAAATAGGTCCAACACAAGTTATCATAGATCTCCCTTAACAAGATTGTTTGATCGAATTGTTGCCTGACTGATCATATTTTTTATGTCTAACATCATCGGTATATTTTAGTTTATGATTAAGTTAAATATTGTTTTAATATTTGATATAGTTGTCATAAAAAGAGGCAAAAATCAGTTCAATCAATTTTAAAGAGTTCCAATCTCAAGGTTATCTGGTGATAGAGGATTTTGTCAGTATGAAAACTCTATCGGAGCTTAGAATTGTTGTTGAAAAGATTATCCAAGGTTACAAAAAGGGTGTTGAGAACATACAGCCATCTAATCAGACTAGACATTATGGCAATATCTCACAAATCGGTAGGATATTTTTGGCTAATCAAAGCCCATTTCATCCTGAACTTCAGAGATATTTGAAAAGTAAACCAATCAAACAACTAACCAATAAGCTACTTGGAAAAAAAGTTTTTCTTTTTAATGAACAAATTGTTACCAAGGAGCCCTATACACAATCCAGCTTTAATTGGCATCAAGATTCTGGTTATATAGATTTTGAGCACAAGCCCTACCTGACAACTTGGCTAGCACTTGATGACACTAATGAGTTAAATGGACCGTTGTCTATTATTCCAACTAAATTAGAAGAGACTAATAAGGCGATATTGCATAATTGGTCGGAAAAATCAAAAGACTTATTCATTAAGGTTGATGAAAGTAAAGCGCGAACCTTTCTTGTCCCTGCTGGAACCTTAATCGTATTTTCTAGTCTTACACCTCATGCATCTGGCTCAAATAACTCATCAAGTCCTAGAACAGCTTTCTTGGCACAGTTTTCCTCAGAGGCAATTATTGACCCAACAACTGGACTTAAAAGGAATAGAGCTGTTCCAATTTAAAAAACTTACCTGTCAAGTAATTTATAATCGTTGCGTTTATTCACGTCATCTGAGTGATACTCAACAAGCTCCTAACCCCTACCTTCTGGATCATAAAAATATTACCTTTTCTGAAAAGGGTGATTAACTCCTGGCTAGTCGACAGACTCTTCAGGAGCACGGTCGGAAAGATCTATCCAGATCGTTTTTAATTCTGTGTATTGATCATGTGCATGAATAGAGTTGTCTCTCCCACCAAATCCTGACTGTTTATAGCCACCGAATGGTGTACTCATGTCACCCTCACCATAGCAGTTCACTGTTACTGTGCCAGCCTTAATTGACCTTGCAGCCCTGATTGCTTTTTTGCCATTGGCTGTAAACACACTTGCAGCAAGACCATAATCGGTATTGTTTGCAACAGCGATGGCCTCATCAAATGATTTCACAGTTATTACCGAGAGTATTGGTCCAAAAACTTCTTCTCCAAGGTAGTTGGAAGGGTCAAGCGGATCCCCTGTTTTCCAATCACGAAGATGGGCAAGCATTTTATCTAACAAAGCTTCTTTGATATTTTCTTGAACGATTAATCTGGAGTTGGCTGAGCAATTCTCACCCATATTCCAAAAAGAAGCATTAATCAAGTGTTCAGCGACTAAATCCAATTCTTCGGCATCATCTAAAACAATCGCCGGATTCTTTCCACCACACTCAAGGACGATTTTCTTCAGGTTAGAGTCGGCCGAATAACGCAGAAATCGACGACCAGTTTCCGTTGAACCTGTGAATGAAACCATATCAACATCTGGATGTAGGCCTAAAGGCTGACCTACATCTGGCCCCATTCCTGTAACTACATTGAAAACACCTCTTGGAATGCCTGCCTCTATCGATAGTTCAGCTATCCTAAGAGCGGTTAGGCTGGTTTGTTCAGCAGGTTTAACAATAACCGAATTACCGGCAGCGAGTGCAGGAGCAATCTTCCAGGCTAGCATCAATAATGGGAAATTCCATGGCAAAACACAGCCAACAACACCTATCGGTTCGCGAACTATAACTGCCAGAGCATCTTCACCTGCAGGGGCAGTTTGATCATAAATTTTATCAACTGCCTCGGCATGCCAAAGTAAACAATCAATGGTCTCTGGAAGGTCAATTGTTGCGCAGTCACGAATTGGTTTGCCTGAATCAACGCTTTACTTAGACCAGTGTCCTTGGTCAAACGATTCTCGAGCTTTAGTAACGGCGTGGTCAACATCATCACTGTTGCAGGCCGCTATCTTGGCAATCACCTGACCCGTTGCTGGATTAATTGTTTCGAAAGTGTTGCCTGATTTTGAGGCCTGAAATTGTCCATTGATAAAAGCGTTAGTTGGAAAATCTAGTGATTTCCCAATCGCTTGGTATTCCTCGTGAGTTAGTAAATCTGGCATCTATCTACCCTCCTTTGTAATTAGATTAATCGTGTGATTCATGACACCGATGACTTGCTCGAGTTGGCGTTTATCATCTTTGTTGAGTGGTTGTAATGGTTTTCTTGGTGGGCCTACCGGGAGACCTCTCATCGTTGATCCGTGTTTTACACATTGAATAAATTTGCCACCTTGTTCGAGTACTCTCATGAGTGGCATCATTGCAGACATTATGCGCCTACCTTTATCATAGTTACCTTCAACTCGGCAGGCTTGATAGAGAGCAACGTGTGCTTCTGGGGCAAAGTTTGAGCCAGCACAGACCCAGCAGCTTGCACCCCAAGCAAAGAATTCTAATGCCTGGTCGTCCATGCCACAGCATAGTTGAATGTGGGAGTAATCTCTTGCCAATAAGTGGAGTCGGTCAATATCACCGCTACTTTCTTTAATGGCGCAAAAATTAGAAGATCTTCCAACTCGATCCAGATATTCTGCACCCATCATAGCGCCAGTACGTCCAGGATAATTGTATAGCATGATTGGTAAATTAGCGGCTCGGTCAATAGCCAGGGCGTGGAGTGCATTTTCCCTCTCAGTGGGTAGTGCATAAGGTGAAGTAGAGACTAAAATTGCATCAGCTCCGACCTTGGCTGCCTGTTCAGCGAAAAAAACAGAATCTTCAGTTCGAATAGCGCCTGTACCGACAACGAAGGGCAGTCGATTGCCAATAATCTCCTTACAAGTTTTCATTAACTGCAGGCGTTCATCTTTCTCTTGGGAATAGTATTCGCCAGTTGTACCGGCTACTATTAAGCCGTGAACACCGCTATTAATAAGATCATCAACAATAGCCTCAATTGCGTCGTAATTGATGCCATGATTGTCATCATAAGGGGTGACAATTGGTGTGTATATTCCTTCAAATTTCATTTTTTCCCTTAAATGTTTGGTAGGCTAAGTTTAGCCATACGTCCGCCATCAATGGTGTAAACCTGACCGGTAACAAAGCTTGATTCATGCGAGGCAAGCCATGCCACCAGAGATGCAATTTCTTCGACCTTTCCAGTTCTTTCGAGTGGATGAACCTTGCCAATATTATCTCTAAAATGATCGGGATTTGGCATTGACTCAATAAAATTCTCATTAAGTGCTGTATCTATCCAACCAGGTGCGACAGCATTGCAACGCACCCCATCTGAACCGTGATCAATAGCGACGGCTCGGGTGAGTCCATGAAGACCCGCCTTACTGGCACAATATGCTGCATGTTTTGGGTTTGCACCTAATCCTTCAATGGATCCTATATTGACAATAGAGCCTTCCGATTTGATTAAATGCGGCATTGCATATTTGCTCATTAAAAATGGCGCTGTTAGATTAAGTGATATGGTTTGGTTCCAACTATCAAGGGTCATATCTTCTATTAAGGATTCCTCTATCATCCCTGCATTGTTTACCAAGACGTCTATACGATGATGTTTGTTAACAATCATTTCAATGCCTTTCAAGCAATCCTTTTCATTGCTTAGATCAAACTCATAGGATTCAAAACTTTCGGACTTGCTGCGTTGGATTACACAAACAGTTGCTCCTTCATCTTGAAAGCGTTTTGCACAAGCAAAGCCAATACCCTGTGAGCCGCCAGTAACAATAACGACTTTATTAGTAAACCGCTTTTCCACCGTTAACCTCCACCAAAGATCCACAGATATATCCAGCCTCATCAGAAGTTAAAAATGCAATAACGTTTGCTATTTCTTCTGGTTCAGCGATATGACCTAATGGTACTGATTTATTTAATTCGTTAATTGCAGCATCTGAATCCAGTCCACGTATTTCAAAGCCTGTTTGAAGCATAGATGTGTTGACTTCGTTTGGGCAAACAGCGTTAATGCGAATATTTTGATGTGCATGGTCTCGTCCTAAGCATTGCGTCATTGCTGCTAAGGCCGCTTTGGTTGTGCAGTAAATTAGATGATTTGGACCCGGATTGATGCCCCAGCAAGAAGAGATATTAACAATCGCTCCACCCCCAGCTGCTGCCATTAAGGGTATTGCGGATCTAACGATCCGGAAAGGCGCTTCAACATTTACAGACATTGATAAATTATAATCCTCATCTGTTGTATCAGTTATAGCTCCACGACGCATTAAACCTGCATTGTTGACAAGAATATCAATTTTTCCAAACTCTTTTTTGACATCATTCGGTAAATTGTCACAATAGCTCTGTTCAGTTAAATCCCCTGAAAAAGCTTTCGCAGTTCCACCCATGTTTACGATTTCATCGACAAGCAATTCCACTTCCTTTAAAGACTTATCAGCAATTGCAAGTGAAACCCCTTGGCTGGCATATTTATAAACGAGCGCCTTTCCAATTCCACCACAGGCTCCTGTAATTAATGCCACTTTTGTTATTTCATTGCTCATAAGTCAATATTCCTGATTAAGTGCTTCCATTGCCGGAATTGTTGTTTCTCGTCTAGCAATAAAATCAAGAAGTTCTTCATCCTTGTCTTCATCCAATTTAGGTTCTTGGTAGTCGGCTAGTAATTTCTTAGCACCCTCGATACCTCTCTGTATCGTATCCTTACTTCCATCAGCCTCCCATTGCTCGATAGAATTATTGTCAAATAATTTGGGCATAAAAAATGCTCTTTGGAAATTATCCATTGTATGTTGATGGCCGAGATAATGGCCACCTGGACCGACATCTCTAATAGCAGCCAAACCTTCATCGAAATCATCCCAGCGAATACCTTCTGCCATTCTGTAACCCATGGCACATTGTTCAGCATCCACCACGAACTTTGGCATCGAGCAGTGCATTCCAGCCTCATTCCAACCGGCTGAGTGCCAAATATAGTTAGCGCCAGACAGAAGAACGGCCATCATAGTCGAGGCGCTTTCATAGCCTGATTGTGCATCAAATAGTTTTGAACCGCCTAGTGTGTTTGAGCTACGCCAGGGAACTTTGTAATAACGCGCCATTTGTCCAATCATAAAGTTCATTAAAGAAATCTCAGGTGTTCCTGCCATTGGTGCTCCTGATTGCATCGAAACTGTAGCAAGATAGTGACCATAAATGGCTGGTGCTCCTTTACGGATAACTTGAGTATAAGCAAGTGCCGATAGCGCTTCTGCATTGAGTTGGGCAACAGTCGGTGCAACACTTGCTGGTGTATTCGCACCACCTAGAACAAATGGAGAGCACAGTACGGGTTGGTTATGGGCAGAGAAAACGCGTAACGCTGAGAGCATAGTTTGGTCCCATACTAATGGAGAATTTCCATTTACATTGCCAGTGACTACCGGATGATTATCAATATATTCTGCACCAAAGAGTATCTTGCACATTTCCATAACATCTTCAGCATTTTTGCCACTAGTCGTCATACCCATAAAGGTTTTATCCGAGTGTTTCATTGACGAATAGGTGATTCTTAGGTGACGATGTGAAATCGGATGATCCATTGGCTCAACAATGTGGTGAGCACTTGAATGTAGAGCAGGCAGCATATGTGAAAGTTTGTGAAAATTAGCCAGGTCCTCTAGAGTTGGAAGGCGTCTTTTATTTTCAAGATCGGAAATAAATGGTGCGCCGGTCATGGGCACAAAGATTGAGTTATTGCCTCCAATTTCAACTGATTTTTCAGGATCGCGCGCCTCCATAGTGAGATTTTCTGGAATGGTCGAAATTAATTCACGGATAAGTCCTCTATCAATACGAACGAGCTCTTCCTTGACATCAGCGCCTGCATCAGTCCAATGTTGAAGGGCAATGGGGTCATGAAACTCAACACCTACCTCTTCGAGGATTGATAAAGAGGCGTTATCCATTTGCAGAATCTGCTCTTCACTCATCGGCTCAGTTAAGGGGATGTTACGTCTTAAAGTCGGAAGCATTTCGATTTTAGTTTTTAATCGATCAGTTCTTCTCACTTTGCGACCAAGACGCTCTACAGTATTACTCATGATAAGTTAGGATCCATTAAATGCCTTAATCCATTGAAAAATCACAAACACAGAGTAAAATTTAGTCCTTTTAAATCTTCGAAAAATTACATGTCAAATTTATCAAATAATTATATTGCTGGAGATTGGATTGCAGGTTCTAGCACTATATCAAACATTAATCCCTCCGATACCAATGATGTTATAGGTGAATATGCTCAAGCAAGCAAGTCGCAACTAGAAGACGCACTTAATTCGGCTCAAATTGCACAAAAGAAGTGGGCTGCTACTGGCTTAGAACAACGTCAAGCTGTATTAATGAAGATTGGTGAGGAGATGATGGCCCGTAGTGCTGATTTAGGCGAGTTGTTGTCCCGTGAAGAAGGCAAGCCAGTAGCTGAAGGCAAAGGAGAAGTGTACAGAGCAGGCCAGTTTTTTACATATTATGCAGCTGAAGTCCTTCGACAAAGTGGCGATACTGCTGACTCCGTTAGACCAGGAATTGAGATTGATGTACGTAGAGAGCCAATGGGCACTGTTGCAATTATTTCACCATGGAATTTCCCAACAGCTACAGCAAGTTGGAAAATTGCACCTGCTTTAGCATTTGGTAATGCGGTCATTTGGAAGCCAGCAAACCTAACACCAGCGAGTGCAGTAGCTTTGACAGAAATAATTTCTAAGCAAGATATTCCGAAAGGTTTGTTTAATTTAGTGATGGGTTCTGGTCCCTCTATTGGCGAAGCTTTAGCTGAAAGTCCTAAAGTACATGCGATAAGTTTTACAGGGTCATATGATGTTGGACTCCAAATTGCAAGTTCTGCGGCAAAAAATTTAACTAAATTCCAACTAGAGTTAGGGTCAAAAAATCCACTAGTTGTTATGGATGATGCTGATATGGATATTGCTGTTGCTGCAGCGACTGCAGGAGCATTTGGTTCTACTGGACAAAAATGTACAGCATCATCAAGGTTAATTGTTCATTCAGCAATTCATGATGAATTCGTAGATCGAATGAGTAAATCAACATCTGCTCTTCAAGTTGGTCATGCACTTGTTGAAGGGACACAAATTGGACCAGCGGTTAGCCAACAACAATTAGACTCGAACCTTGGTTATATGAAGTTAGCTCAAGAAGAGGGCTGCGAAGTAATCTGTGGTGGCCAAAAACTAGAGCTCGATAATCCTGGATTTTATATGCAGCCTTCTTTATTGGCTGGAGGAAATAATTCAATGAGAGTCAATCGTGAAGAGTTGTTTGCGCCCATTGCATGTGTAATAAAAGTTAGCGACTATGATGAAGCACTTGAAATTGCAAACGACACCGATTTTGGTCTAGTATCAGGAATTATTACTCAGTCACTTTCACGAGCTAATCATTTTAGAAGAAATTCAGAGAGCGGATGCGTCATGATAAATCTGCCAACTGCTGGAACGGATTATCATGTGCCTTTTGGCGGTAGAAAAAATTCCAGTTTTGGTCCAAGAGAGCAAGGACAGTATGCAAAAGAGCTCTATACCCAAGTGAAAACATCTTATATCCTACCAGGAACCCCGTAATGCCACATCCATCTTTATTTATTGACGCACTGCAGTACAACAACTGGAGTGAGGAAATATTCCAACAAATTCAAGATGGTGGTCTGAGCGCAATTCATGTCACTATTTGCTACCACGAGGATTTTGATGAAATGTTGCAAAATGTGAATGATTGGAACGATCGATTTGAACTGTATGCAGATAAAATTTTCTTAGGCCGAACTGCAAGTGATGTGCGGAAGGCGCAAAAAGAGGGACGTACAGCGATATTTTTTGGATTCCAAAACTGTTCGCCAATTGAAGACGACATTGAGTTAGTAGAGGCATGCTATGAACTAGGGGCGCGATTCATGCAGCTTACCTATAACAACCAAAGCCTGTTAGCAACTGGTTGCTATGAACAGAATGATTCTGGGGTTACGAGAATGGGAAGGCAAGTTATCAAGGAAATGAATAGAGTAGGTTTGGTTGTTGATATGAGTCACTCAGCTGAACGTTCAACACTGGACGCTATAGAAATTTCCGAACGCCCTATTGTAATCTCGCATGCCAATCCAAGTTTTTGGCATCCGGCATTGAGAAATAAATCTAATGAAGTTCTAAAAGCGTTGGGCGAGAGTGGCGGCATGTTGGGTTTTTCAATGTATCCTCATCACTTAAAGGACAGCTCAAACTGCACACTAGAAAGTTTTTGTGAAATGATTGCCAGTACAGCTGATTTGATGGGTATTGGGCATATTGGGATTGGTAGTGATCTATGTCAAAACCAACCTGATAGTGTTGTTGAATGGATGAGAAATGGTACTTGGACTAAGGAGCGCGACTTCGGTGAAGGTTCTGCTAGCTCTGCCGGATTTCCTGATCAACCTTCATGGTTTCGAGATAACCGCGATTTTTCAAACATTGCCTTGGGTCTAAAAGATGTTGGCTTTTCTGATGATGAAGTGGCTGCTGTGATGGGTAATAATTGGCTGAATTTTTTTGAATCATCTTTTGGACCTATAGTTAATTAGCTAATTAGTTATGATGTCTGAGTTAAACTTGTCTAATCTTAGTGCGGAATTTATGCGTCCACCTGAACAGGTTATGCGTTTAGATAGAATGGGATCTTCTCACCAAACTAGGCTAAGTTTTATGCGCTCTCTGATTAGACGCATGTCTAGGGAGAATTGGAAATTTGAATGTCTTCGACGTGATATTGACGGTGACGGTTTTGGTGTCAGTGTTTATGCTGTCACTACCCCGCTAAGAACATACTCATTGATTGCCTATACTCAGGATATTCCACCAAAAAAACGTACTGACAGAGTGATAGCAGAGGTTTGGGATGCAACTTTTAGCCTCTTTGATGGTGTCCCAACTCAAGCAGATATAGATTATCTGGCGAACAATACCCCTAAACAGGAAGAAGGTAGATATCGTCCCAGCGAACTTGTTTTGGCGAGAGCTAATAAAAGTTTAAGGGTGTTTGAGCACGTCATATCCGCACTAGCGAAAGGCAACCAACCAGATATTGAATTGCTGTCTTCAGTAGGTTATTTGATGCGCACTACAGCAGTATATGGTAGTGGTAAATTTGGTTGTGCCGATAGAGCTAAAATTGCTGAGCGTGAAGAATGTAGGGGTGCATTTCAGATTGAACTTCTGGCCGTATACCTAATTCGTTGGTTCACGATAGATTTGGCTGAGTATTTGGCGAAAAAAAAGGGCGGTGACAAGGCGGTTAAGTTTGAACCACATATTCGTCAATTTATCGGTGTAGGTAATGCCACTGGTTTAGGTATGGCTCCCTTTTTGTTAAAACATCCTGTTTTGATCCATAACTGGGTCATGGCCAAAGAAAGCGCATTAGCATGGGTCAGAAGTATGGAAACCCCACTCAAAGACACACTTGAAAAATTTACGCAGTCACTGATACAGGTAATCCAACACCTTGGCGAGTGGCGTGTAGAGGATGAAGTGCAAACAACAAGAATTGATCGTCTTAAGGAGGAGATTGAATCACTTAGTCATTGGTGCAGTGATCCAATTAACTTAATGAAGCCCTACCCGTGGAATGGAATCTATCAGTACGTTGAAGATCGTTTTTCCTTAGAATGCCAAGAAATGGTTGTGTCTTTAATTATCGAGCCACATGGCTCTCTGGTGGATGATTTAGCTGAAACAATGTCTTCCGTTTCTACTCCAAAGTTGGTAGCTGACATGCCACTAAGTCAATTAAAAGGCATCGTTAAAGATTACTATGTTTGGGCAACGACAATTGATTTCACGCTTACAGAATCACAGCATCATTTTTGGTATTACTCGGAAGATAAATTAGAACCCCGTTTTGGGTCTCGTGATGTTGAAGAAGGTTCGGAACAAGAAATGCCTTTGGCTATAGGTCGAGATGCGCATGACCTTAACCATGCCTTATTGTCAACAAGTGATGAAGTGTTGGTGGGAGAGTTTGTACTATCCTTTCCCCAGTTCATACATATTATCCGTCGTATTCAAAACACCCTTCAAAGACCTTATTCAGAAGTTCAGGATAATTTATTGGATGAGTCTATGAGACCGTTGGATTTGTTGCGCTTTAAGTTGGCGTTTTTTGGTGCTTTGGTTCTTTCCAGTAATACCAAAGCAGGTCATTTAGATGGCAACAGAACATTTAACTATTTCACTTAATGAGGTATTGTTTTTCTTTACTCGTGCAGGATTTGGGGTAAATGCTCCGATTGGAATATCTGAGGATTTTGCACACAGTAATATGTGGATAGCAGAAAACGGTTTTGATCCTTCTAGTTGCAGTATAGAAGCACTTAATAATCTTGACAGTCATGTAAGTGGTTTGGCTGTAGAGCTACAAAAGTCAGATACTCAGGTTCATTTCGTTAATCCAAATAATATGTATCTATCTTCTCTGATTGCCTCTGTAAGTGTCGTCGATTGGATTAATATTGGATCTCGAGATGTCGAATTGATTGTTAAAAATGTAGATTCGCCACTACTGGTTATTGCAGCAATGGGAGCAAATCAATGTAGTGGTTGGCAGGCAATCTGGTTGGATGAGAGTAATTACGAATATTTAGTAAACTTTACTGAGCCCGGAGTTTGGGAAATGATTAGTTCAAATACCCAGCCGATAGAGTCAAGTAAGGGAGGTAGTATGATTATTCGTCCCTTAGTTGAAACAAAAAAATACCCAGCTAATGCAGTTTTAAAGAAATTTGTTACAATTGAAGAAAAAGAAAAAATACTTCAAACCGGAGTTAAGGTAGGAGAACACTGGCAAGGCATTTACGACTATTTTTCGCGTTGTTTGGTGAAATCAACTGCTGAGTCTCGTGCCTCAGGCGCAGGTGCAGGAATGGTTGATACAGATTAATTTATTAGTTGAATTCTTTGTTAATTGAATAAATCAGAACTTTTTTAGCACTCAATAAAACTTACCGCTAATCCACCCAGAGAGGTTTCTTTGTATTTATGTGACATGTCAAGCCCTGTTTTCTTCATGGCTGATATACATTGGTCTAAAGAAATCAAATGTTCGCCACTTTCTCTAAGTGCGAGGGAACACGCGGTGTAGGCTTTAACCGCTCCGAAGCCATTGCGTTCGATGCACGGGGCTTGTACTAGACCCTTGACTGGGTCACAAGTCATACCTAAGTGGTGTTCGAGCGCCATTTCAGCAGCATTTTCAATTTGAGCGCTTGTTCCTCCTCTTATTGAACAGAGGCCTGCAGCAGCCATTGATGAAGCTGAACCTACTTCACCCTGACAGCCAACTTCTGCACCTGATATTGAGCTGTTGTCTTTAATCAGACCTCCTATTGCGGAAGCAGTTAATAAGAATTGGCGAATTTGTTCAGCAGTTGCTGATTTGTGTTTATAGCAAAAATAGAGAGTTGCAGGAACGACACCAGCTGCTCCATTAGTGGGCGCTGTAACAACTAAATGGCCTGCAGCATTCTCTTCATTAACTGCCATTGCATAGGCGCAAAGCCAATCGTTAAAGATTGTATTTTCTGGATCGCTTTGAAGGTTTTCATGTAATTTTTTTGCACGTCTTTTTGTGTTTAAGCCACCTGGCAAGATGCCTTCTGCTGAAAGTCCACTTTCAATACAATTTTTCATTGCGTCCCAAATCTGATCAAGTTTATCATTGAGTTCTTTCTCGGAAATATTTTTCAGCTCGTTGGCTTTTTTCATTTCCCAGATTGCTTTGTTGCTCTTTGCTGACATTTCCAGCATCTCGTTTGAGTTGTCAAAAGGGAAAGGGTAAGACTCGCTTGGCTCATAAGCAATCGGAGCTTCAATATTATCTATTTCTTCCAAAGTTGATATAAAGCCACCACCGATAGAAAAATACGTATGAGATATGAGTGTCCTATTTGTATTATCAAGAAGATCAAAAATCAATCCATTTGGGTTTTGTTTTAATGAATTTTTGGTATCAAAAATTATGTCGTTTTCTGCGAAGAAAGATGCATTTTGTTTAACATTGATAGGCACACTTTTTGCCGCCCAAACACGCTCAATCACTTCACTTATTTTCTCATTGATAATTGTATTTGGTAAATAGCCATGTAAGCCAAGCGTTACTGCTCGGTCTGTACCATGTCCAACACCTGTGTATGCCAGAGAGTCTTTTAGTGTGCATCTAATCTGGTAATTATTGATTTCTGGATTGGTCTTTGCAAATTCTCTGACATGTTGCATAAAGTCGTTGGCAGCAACCATTGGACCCATAGTGTGCGAGCTTGACGGGCCAATTCCTACTTTAAATAAATCTAAAACACTAATAAACATAATACTTTTACCTTTTACAGAAATTCCTTGATATATGTTTCGTTAAAAGTAAAACCTGTTCCTGGGCGCTCTGGTATATCAATAAAACCATTGACAACATCAATTTGTTCATTGAACAACTTAGAAAACCAAGGCATATGTTCTACTGAAAGACAATTAGAAGCTGATCCGGCAACACTCAAACTATGTTCGGTAAAGATGTGAGTTGAAATTGGTAGATTGTAAGACTCGGCCAAATCTGCAACTTTGCGCATCTCCGAAATCCCACCAATGCGTTGTAGATCAGGCATTAGAATATCACAAGCTTTGGCTTCAATCATTTCATGCATGCCAGATAGACTGTATTCATTCTCACCCGAAGCTATCGGGGTAGCTAATGCGCTTCTAACTTCTGCGTGACCTTCATGGTTATTAGATGCTACCGGCTCTTCTAGCCATAGCAAGTCATACTCTTCCAGTTTTTCCCCAAGTTGAATCGCCTGTTTAGGTTCCAGTGCTTGATTAATATCTGCCATCAGTTCAATATCAGGACCAATAGCATTTCTGACTTCTTTGACGCGCTCAAGATCATTCTTCCAGTCAGTACTGCCAACACGGATTTTCATAGAACGAAAACCCTGGTCAAGAAACTTTTGTGCATCTTTTAATAGCGAATCAATTGATTGAGATAGCCATAATCCCCCAC
>LUMD01002019.1_pt1 | contig 15886 bp, 21 predicted proteins | sample 729651 | NCBI WGS metagenome assembly LUMD01 (sample SAMN03860272, study PRJNA289734) | marine metagenome | biome: seawater column; feature: ocean; material: water; isolation source: Red Sea water column Station 34 - depth 258m | place: Saudi Arabia: Red Sea | collected 2011-10-15 | depth 258 m | reverse complement strand
AAGTGTCCTTCTTGCTTCAGTCATATCCATATCCCATTTAATCGACTTCTCTCGAAGCTTCACCAAATCTCCTGCATGGGCAGCAATTCTGTACGCTATTAGACCCTCTTTTACCTCATCTGGAGTTGGTAATGCCAAGTGTTCAGATGGTGTTAGATAGCATAAAAGATCAACACCTGCACTTGCTGAAACTGCAGCGCCTATTGCACTTGCGATATGATCATGCCCAGATGCAATATCTGTAACAAGAGGTCCTAGAACATAGTATGGAACATCCCCAATCAGTGATTTTGCTAGTGTAACGTTTGCAGTAACTTCATTCAGTGGAACATGACCTGGACCCTCAATCATTACTTGAACATCTTTTTCAATTGCACGCTTTGCTAGTCTCCCTATATTGATCATTTCTTGAACCTGTAATTCGTCATGTGAATCTAATATAGAACCTGGACGGAGTGCATCGCCTAGACTAAAAGTGACATCATATTTTTGCGCTAATTCAATCATGTAATCATAATGAGTGATGTAAGGATTTTCCTTATCATATTTCAACATCCATGCTGCAGTTATTGTTCCGCCCTTACTCACAACTCCAGCATATCGCTGCACTTTGAAAATTCTTTTTGCAATTTCCTTTGTAATGCCAGAATGAATTGTCGTATAGTCTACTCCGTCCTTTATGTTATTTTCAAATGCCTTTATGTAATCATCCTCCGTAATATCAAGAGGATTTTTGTGCTTTTCAACACCGAAATTATATGCTTCATAAATTGGTACAGTTCCAAATGTTATAGGTGCTGTATCCAATAACGTCCTTCTAATGCTACCAACATCACCACCATCACTAAGATCCATGATTGTATCAGCATGATATTTTACAGCAACTTTAGCTTTTTCAATCTCCTCCTCAACGTTGACGTTTAATGTTGAAGTGCCAATGTTGACATTCACCTTGGTTTTCATGCCTTTCCCAATTCCCACATTGTGAATCTTCTGGGGTCTTACGTTGTTGCTTGGAATGATAATTGAGCCAGTTGCAATTTTTGGTAAAAGCCAATCTAGTGTAACATCCTCATCTTTTGCAACCTGTTTCATTTCATCGGTTGCAATACCCCTTCTTGCAGAGCTCATTTGAGTAGCCATAAGCCTACTAGTCTTCTGCTAAATTTAAACAGTCGTCAAACAAGCGATCAAATTTTAAAACATGATACATAATTCAATACAGATATGAACATTCTTTCCATTGGAGGATCTGACCCATCCTCGGGTGCTGGAATACAAAGTGACGTCAAAACATTTTCTAATCATAATGTTTATGGATTTACTGCTGTAACTGCAATTACTAGTCAGAATACAAGAAAAGTTACATCAATTGAGCCTGTTTCTACTAAAAGCTTGAGGGCACAACTGGATTCAATTTTATCTGATTTTCATATTGATGCAATCAAAATTGGAATGGTTTACAATTCTCAAATAATAAAGGTAATTCATTCAAAGTTAAGAAATACCAAAGTTCCAATCATTGTCGACCCCATAATAAAATCAACAACAGGTGCTTATGCAGTAAAAACAGCCAAGGATTACGTTTACCAGTCCATAAGGAATTCAAAAAATATTGGAAAAGGTGTGAATATTACTCATAAAAATATTTCAAATGGAATGAGGGAATTATCAGATTCGATCAATCACTTTAAGCAAATAAAAAATATTTACAAAATAATTCCAGAATGCCAGACAAACTTTGTTTTTGCTAAAAAAAACCCAAAGAGCGTTATGGATGTATTAGGAGTATCCGGACGTCTAGTAAAATCAGGCAAAGAGGTTGTAACAGCTGGTGAGATTGTATATGGTGGTTCACAGCATGTTGGAACAGCAGTAATTCAGGTAAACAAAAAATTTTCGGAAATTCGTTCTGGTCTTAACATAAAATACGACCCAAAAATTATTTCAAAAGCAAAAAAATCAAGATACACTATTCTAAGCTATGACAGAACTAAGGAACCAAAAAAATCAAAACAAAAGGAAAACTCTTCCATATTCTAATCTTTGGTAAAAATCCTGATGATGTAATAAGAAAGGTTTCAAAGTTGAGACCATATCACTAAAAATTGTGTAACTTAACATAAATAGTCCTGCAATGAGAATACAAATTCATGAAAGCTGTAATTCTTGCCGGTGGTTTGGGTACAAGGCTACGTCCACTTACTAATAAAAAACCAAAACCAATGCTGCCTTTAGGTAAGAAACCACTATTGGAACATCTAATCAAGTGGATTAGAAAAAATGGCATAAAAGATATCGTTCTATGTGTGAGTTACCTTCATGAAACAATTGAAAAACATTTTGGGGACGGAAGTAAATTTGGTGTGAATATCGAGTATGCTATATCAAAAAAACCCCTTGCTACTGCAGGACAGCTAAAAACTGCACAAAAGTTCGTCGATGATACATTTGTTTGTGTTTATGGTGACTCGCTCTTCGATTTTAGCCTAAGAAACATGATAACTAATCATAAAAAAAATAAATCATTTATCACAATGAGTCTTTACGAACACAAAACATCCATCCAGTATGGAGTTATTGATACTAAAAAAAATGGTAAAGTGTTATCCTGGAACGAAAAACCTGAGATTAAATCAAAAATCAACATGGGTTGTTATGTCATGGAGCCTACTACCTTGAACTTTATCCCTAAAAACAAAACATATGGAATGGATGATGTAATAAAAAAAGTAATTTCCAAACGTAAAACTGTCAATAGCATCCTGATAAGAAAGGGATTGTGCAAAAGAAAAAAATTGTTACAAAACAATTTTAGATTGCAAGGATGATGTAAAGCAATTTTATGAGAGAATTGGATTTAAACATGAATCAAATGGCATGCGATATGATCATAATTAAAAATATTTTCTTGATCTTTTTTTAAGTCTAAACAAAAGTGCTCCTACTATTATAACTGGTATAGAAACAACGATGAATAGTGGAGGAACTATAATGACAGTAAATACATGATAATCTTTGTCTATGCTATCCAGCATCGTATATGCATAAGACATACCAACTAACAATACAATACCACCAGCAATTACCAGCCAACCAATTTGTTTTGATCCAAATTTCCTTGCAATCATATAGGATGTACCAGACATGATCACTCCGGGTGCGACACCTATTGAGATGAATTGTAAAATTTTTGATTTAGGCTCAAAAAACTCAGTCAAGGTAGGGTCACCCATAAAATTAAAAATCGAAATTATTTCTGCTACAAACATTGCATACAAACCAATACCTGCCATTGCAATGTAAGCACCATACTGCATTTTCATATGAATGAAATTTTGTTATGGATAAATAAACTATTTTTATTACTCTATTCCGACAAGACTCGCTAGCTCTTTTCTACATGCAGCGCCTAGTGCTTTAGCTGCATTCTCAGGTGATATTGTATTAAGAAATACACCATATCCTCGTTCAAGACCAGACCAATGTTCTGTTATGGGATATACCTCAATATGCCAATGAATTTGCCTGCTATTTTTCTTTTCGGGTGATAGATGAAATGCTAAATTAAATGATACATCCTTAATTTCTTTCGTCAAACCCCCAAGCGTTGCCCTTAAAATTAACGTCAGCTTCTTCATCAATTCTTGGAGGTAAAGTTGAAAAACTTACCATATTGATGTGTGAGTGTTCCACATTACTTCCAGACTCTTTGCCATGATTAACGAAAATAGTTACATATGTGACTCCTTTTTGCGTGTATAGCCACCTAAGTCTATCCTGAACCACAACCAAAACATTTGACCATTGTTCGATGCTTATAGTAGCAAGAGTGTCTTTATGTTTAGGAGATACAACTACAATGTAGTGATAGCCATATGCAGGTTCGCTATACAGAGGTCTATCACTATATGAATTTTTAGTGGATGTTGAAACAGTTGGTTCTTTACTTTCAAATACACGAACAGACCAATCGTCCACAAAAAAATCCTCGCTGTCCTGTAACCTTTGTAACATTCCATCTTTTGCAACAAGTGATAATAATGATGGATTAGTCATAGATTCGTTACCAGGGCAATATGGACATTTTTTGGTATCGGTATTTTTTTTTGTAGTTGGATGAACTATGACCTCACGTTCAAGAACATAGTCTTTCCTCATATCTCCCATAAGAAATAATGCAATTTTTGAGGGTTAAAATCTTTTCAAAAGATTGTATGTAGATAATTATTTCTAAGATCGCTGTCTTAATTACAAGCTTTTAAGCATCACATCGATTTCATGAAAATATGGGTGGAGAAAAATCGCTGATAATAATCAGAATCAGATATTGCTGTCTTTAACATGCTAGGGTACAAGTTTCAACATTCTGACTATGCAGGAAGAGGTGTAGTTGAAGCAATTGGAATTGGGATTGATTTTAAGGATGGTGATTTGGCATTGCGTGGTAATTTTGCTACATTAGACAATGAGGGAAAAATTATTGATCGGCGAGCAGGTAGAAAAATTGAGAGAGAGGACGTAGAAGAAATTTCAAAAGAAATTGAAAAAGAAATCAAATTTTTAAACCCTAATGCATCTGTAGTCGTAGCCCCAACAGTTGGACATAGAGTTACTGTAAGGTTGAGAGACAGCAAACCACTTTCCTCAGAAATTTCTAATACTGATCCAGCTTATGGGCGAGTAGATGGAATGGGAATTGCAAAGGCGGTGAGTGATTTTATGAAAATAGAAAAATGTATTCCTCTAGAACAGACAAAAGATGCAATTAGTGCGGCAAATTTGGTAAATGAGTTTACTGAACAATCATTAGAAATAATGAAAAAAAGTTGTACACTTGAAGGGACCTGACGAGTTTGGACATGATGGTGATGCAATTGGTAAAATGAAAAATATTGAAGAGATTGATAAGCGATTTTTTGGAACTTTGCTAGATCATATAGACGTATCAAAGGTTGCAGTAATGATATCAGCAGATCATTCTACACCAAGTATCCATAAAGGACATAGTGCTGATCCAGTTCCTGTGCTAATTTCTGGCGATATGATAACAAACGATGATACACAGCGTTTCACTGAGGCAGAGGCCAAAAATGGTGCAATTGGATTAATTGGTGGTGCACAGGTAGTAAAAACTGGAATAGATCTGTTTAAAACGTAAAAGTGAAGATTTCTTTTTTATCCAACATTTCAATTGTTTTTTGTTTAACACTATCAACATTAATTTTATAATACTCGCCTGATTTACTATGTAATTTTTTTAGCGCACGGCCAAGCACTGAAAGACATATTGTGTTTTCATCTTTCTGATAATGCACAAGTGCCGCAGCAACTAGTATTAATCCTTGAATTAGCTCTTTTTCATCACCGGTACATTGTTTCCATGCGCCCTCTAATGCCTCATGGCATTCCCAAAATCTTTCATTATTAAAGTAAAAAATTCCATCTTTAATCAATTGATTTTTCTCAATTTCTTCTTCAATAATATGTCTAGAATGATCAATTTGTCCAATCGATGCTAATTTTTCTAACAACAATTCAAGGTTGTTTTGATGCACTGAAACATCTAATTCAATGAATTTACTAGATACTCTACAATCACGAATGGTTACGGTCATTCCATAAGTTAGATCTCGTGAATTGGAAAGAATGTTTTTTGCATCTCTAGGTTCATAGTTAGAATTTTTCAAGTGTATTAGATGGAAAAATTGTAATTCCAATGAAGCTACAAAATCATACTGGTCAACCAAAAATTACAGGTATATTTTATGTCTATGATGATGAAAAACTTGCGAGAGAACATGTAAATCCTATTATTTTTGATCGTTTAGATAAAGCCAAAAGTCCTAAAGAAGATAAAAAAGAGGAAAAAGCTGCAGATACAGAACCAGCAAAGGCGGATGCAGAACCAGCAAAGGCGGATGCAGAACCAGCAAAGGCGGATGCACCAACTGATAAGCCGGATACAAAGGATAAAAGTGAAAATAACTAATGGCTGGAAAAAAAGGAACTAGTCCAAATGTTTACAAATACTATAAAGTAGATGGCGAAAAAGTATCTAAAACACATAAGACTTGTACTCGTTGTGGTAAGGGCGTTTTCATGTCAGAACACAAAGATAGAAGAACGTGCGGTAAATGCGGTCTTTGCTGCCTTTAATTCAAAACTTTCAATTTTTGAGATAAGGTTAGGCGCTAGTTTCATTTTTGAAATTAAATCTGGTGATAATTTTGTAATGTTAGTATCTAATGTAATATTTGTTACAGGTAGATTTTTTTCAATCCAGTATTTTATCACCTTATCCTCAAGTTTATAATCTCTAAATCCTGATGGAAATTTTTTTGTTATATGTGAAAGTAGTGTCTTATCACTAAATACTGCACGTGGCTCAAATAATCTTTCACTATCTGTATAAACATTTTCAAAAAGATTTGCTGAAATTTCATCAGAAATTAATTCCATATTAGAAATTTTACGCATTAATTCTAAATAATGTAAAAATTCGTGTGCCAAAATTGCATGTATTGTTCCCTTCAAACCATACGCCACTAGCGGTGCAGATATCTGAATAACAACTTGTAAGGTATTTGTCGCAATGACAGGAATTGTTCTTGCAAATAATATGCCATATTCGAACGAATTTGTACCTGATGAAGATATAGTCACAGAAGGTTCAACATATGCTAGAGGAAAATCAACGCCAGAAGCTTTCTCTATTCTAGAAATGCCAGAAACTACATTTGAAAACCGTTTGACTATTAAGGAATATTCTTTTTTTGGCAAAATGCCATTATGAAGTGCATTTCTAACTTTTAGTAATGGGTTCAATGTTGAAAATCATTATTTTGACTAGAAAAATGTTAATCATAATCTATGATTAATTATTTTGACAAGTAGATTTGATTAATATCAAATTTTTCGCAAGAGCATTGTATACCTAAAATACTGCTTATGTTAGGAATAATGTTAAATCCATCAACAAAACGTTTTATGGGTATACCGCCATCTGCCTCTATCTCAACAGTAAATGATTGTAAAGAATTTTTTTTATATTTTAATTTGTGAATTGTCCTTTTATGCTGTTTATTATTAGAGTCAGTAATTTCAATTGGGACGGTAACAAGTTGTTTTAACCTTTTCAGTTTATTGGATGAAATGTCATTTTTTGCCAAGACTAGTACTATCAAATGAAACTATCCCATGATTATTGCAAAAAATACATCCCTTACCTTTACAGTCTTGACATGATTCCTCTTTTTGAGGTAAGCCTCTCTTATCTTTAATATATTTTCCATACAAAAATATGGGTTTGGTTTTCACATTACATCGTTCAGTTTTAAAATTAATTGTAAATGTGATATCAGCTAAAAGATGATCAATGCGTTTCTTTGTTTTACTTACAAATTTTTTCCCAAGTTCTCTTGTTATCGCTGTTTTTATCCCATCAACACCATGAAGATTAAACTTTGATCGTAGTTTATCATCCCTTTCAATAATAGATTGTTTTAAGATTGCACCAACTGTGAAAGTAGAAAATTCATATCCCATTGACGCGTTCTGCATCATTTTTACATAAAGATCCGCGTTAGAGAGTAAGTTTTTACAAATATAGCATTTTGTTACAGGTCTAGAATTTATTGAATTTCTAATTTTATTACCCAGCCTTTTCCTTGATGAGAGACGGGTAGAATTAATGAAAAATCTTCCTAAACAATTATCGCATAAATCACATTCCTTAAGAATTGATTTTGATTGATGTATGATTTTATCGTGTTCTTCCGACATACCATACTTTTGCATAAAAAATGTAGCTTAATTGAAAATAATAAACAAACGATTAACCCATTCCAAGTTTACGAAGGAAACCTTGCATCTGTCTTCCTTTAGACGCCTTCATCATATTTTTTGAATTTTTATAATTTTTTATTAGTTCCTTAACTTCATGCTCAGGCCAGCCAGAGCCTCGTGCAATTCTCTTAACTCTAGAAGCATTGAGAAGATCAGGATCAGCCTTCTCATCTTGGTTCATACTTTGAATGATAAATCGCCATTTGTCTATTCTCTCTTCCATTTTATCAAGCTGATCTTCTTTGACCATGCCCGATAAACCTGGCATACTTTCAAGTAATCCTTGAAACGAACCAACCTTTGTAACCTCTTCAAGTTGATAATAGAAGTCCTCCATGTTCATCTTACCGCTTGATATTCTTTTCATACGAACGTCGTCAGCCTCATTTTCTAATCTCTTAGCCAAGTCCAATACTGCTTGAATGTCGCCCATACCTAGCAATCTACCTACAAAACGAGTTGGAGAGAATGTTTCCAAATCATCGATACGCTCACCCGTACCAATGTACATTACTTGTGCGCCAGTAGCTGCTGAGGCAGCCAATGCTCCTCCTCCTTTAGCGGAACTGTCAAGTTTGGTAATTATTATTCCCCCAACTGGAACTATTTTATGAAATGCTTCAGCCTGAGCATGACACTGTTGACCAATTGTTCCATCAATTATCAACAGTGCGAGATCAGGCGAAGCAACTTTATTGATTTGCTTCATCTCATCTAGCAAATCTTTTTCCTCCTTGTGCCTTCCAGCAGTATCGATCAAAATTATATCAAGATTAGAACTTTCAAAATGTTTTAAACCGTTTTTAACAATTTGAGGTGAATCTTTGTTTTTTTCATCACCATAAACTTCAACATCAGATTTTTCACACATTGTTCGCAATTGGACCAAAGCTCCAGGTCTAAATGTATCAGCACCAATTACACCTATGCGGTAACCCTGCTTTGACAAGAATCTGGCAAGTTTTGATGTGACGGTAGTCTTTCCACTGCCTTGAATTCCTAACAGGAGAACTTTGTTGATTTTTCCAGATTTAAAATGAAATTCAGTATCATTGCCTAACATCTTCGCAAGTTCATCGTATAATATTTTTACAATATGATCCTTTCTTGACAATCCGGGTGGAGGTTTCTCATTTAATGAGCGATTCTCAATGTTTTTAGTGATTTCAAATACTAACTTGACATTAACATCAGATTGTAATAATGAACGTTGAACGTCTTTAGATAATTCTTTAATCAGTTCCTCATCAACACCTGAAGAACTTACTATTTTTTTAATAGCAGCCCTCAGACTAGATTTTAGATTATCTAGCATTAGAATCTAAACCAGCATCCTCTATTTCAAACCTTCCTCTATAGCCATCCCATATTGTTTTTGACTTGTTTATGTTAATAGGATGTGAATAAAGAGGACAGTCAACAACAAAGGTTTCAGCCTCCCCACCTTCAAAATTTAGGTTGAATCCATACTTGTCAGATAATTTATTTAATTGCGATATATCATGTGCGGAAATAACTTTTCCCAACCATCTTTCATCCAAGCCGTCAGATGATACACTAGTTAAAATAAATTTAAAATTAGAAACGATTAGCTCATTCATGTATTCTTTTGCGTTTATTTTCCATAACGGAGTAATTATCTTCAAATCATTTTCCTTACAGATTTTTTCAAAACATTTTTTCTGAAATTCGCTAGATATGCCACCATGTACCAAGCCTTCAATTTGAAAATCTTGCTTAGCCCTTTTCAATAATATTTTAAGAGCATCCATTTCTTCTGCTAATTCATTAGAATCTAAAGTTGAAGTAATTTGGGAAATTTTCAAAGTCTTGGACTGTAGTTTTGTTAATTCTATGGCAGGAAAATGTAGCAGTTGGCTGTCCGAAGATTTAGGGAAAACAGTTACCAAGCATTTTACATCATGTCCCATTTGTTTTACTTTATAAATTGAATATGTGCTGTCCTTTCCACCAGAGAATAATGCCGCTAGTTTCATGTATAGTGTACGATTAAAAATATTTTATTTTTTACCAAGGGATAAAGTGAAGGATACCTCAACTCTCATAATCTTCATCAAATTTCAGACGGCTTTTCCAATTATCATCAGCATCCTAGTTATGATGATTTTTTGCGCATTATTTTAGTTCTGCCCATAACGTTCCAATATTCAATATCATTACCCTGTTCTAATGTCCCCTCAAGTTCTTCTTCAATCATATCAACATCAATAGTTTCAAATGTCTCTGAATCCATAACCTGTATGTTAGAACCTACAATAGAGATTATCTGACCGGCTCTTTTATCAATTAAAGGTACATGTATCTGCATGTTAACCGGACCAACATGAGGACGCTTTTGTCCATCAAATATTCCTACTCCCACTATTCTTGCCTTAGCTGATCCATGCTTTCCTGGTTTACTAGTATCATACTCAGTTATCCTACATGGATCGCCTGTAGGTTGATCAGATACTGGAAGTAAAATATAAGATCCAATTTTCAGTGATCCTAACTCAGTGGGCTTACTCATGATGAAAAAAGAACTATGAGGAGCTTTTGAACTTTTCTATTTTAATTTTTCAAGAAGAGAAAGGCTCACAAAGTTATTCATTACAACACCCTGACGAGAAATGTTCTTGCGTGCTTTCTCACAATACTGATTTATGCTTTGCGGGCTACGATCATCAGATACCTCTATAATAACAATTTTTTCTGTATGGGGAAATAAGAATTTGGGTTTCTCACTACAAAACAAATTCAAATGGGCAAACCCAGCTTGCCGTATCTTGTCTTTTTTTACGATAATTTTTGCAACATCCGCTATAGCCTCAGAATCATTATATTCTAGATAATATGTAGATATGAATCTCTGTTCATTATCAAAATCTCTTTCAAAAAGCTCATTGTCAACAGTAAAAACGAACGTAGGTTTAGAATTAGTAAATTTTGCCGCATCTTTGACTAGTTTTTCCTCATCATCAAATTTTGCTAATAGATAATGATTAGTTGAGAATGGAAAGTATGGTTTACACTCATCTGAAAAAGTTGCAGTGACAAAATATATATAATTAAGAAAAGATTAGTCCGATAGTTATTTAACGCCTAAATGTTTCGGTGATATTGTCCCAAGCTAGCTCAGCCTGGTAGAGCTTCCGGCTGTAGTAGTTGGCTTTAGGCTAAACTGAATTCCAGCCTATCAGGCATACAGAAACCGGGTTGTCGAAGGTTCAATTCCTTCGCTTGGGACTTACAACCCAATTCAAGGAGTAATTACGCTACGACCGACAATTTTTCTATTTTTTAGATCTTCTAAAGCATTGTTTACTTCATCTAGAGAATAATGTTTTGAAACAATTGGTTTTATGACACCACGCTTAGCCAAATCAAGAAGTTCAATCATATCATTGTAATTTCCAGTATACGCGCCCTGTATTGTTATCGCTTTTAATGGGACTGAGACCAATGACAAATCTACCGAACCGCCAAATAAACCAACTAGAACAATATTACCTCGTTTCCTAATAACCGAAAGATCCAATTTAACAGTAGGAGGTGCATTAACAAAATCCAATATACTATCTACACCTTTTTCATTACAAATTGACATAATGTTTTTCGAAGGCTCAGGCTGTCCATATCCAATTGCGTTAGTGTTTATAATATTATTAGCACCAAATTCCCTAGCTTTCTTTAATCTTCCATCATCTAAATCAGCACAGATAATATTTGCATCACTAAGTGCTTTCGTGATTTGAACTGCCATTAATCCAAGTCCTCCAGCTCCAACTATCAAAATATTCTCCGGAGAATTTGAAATTGCCTTTTTTACCGCAGTGTAAGCTGTCAAACCAGAACATGCCAATGATGCAGCACCCTCTAGATCAATTCCTGAAATTTTAGCCAAGAATTTGTAATCTGGAATTAGTGAATATTCAGAATATCCACCATCTTGAAAGACTCCAAGTGACTGTGGAGCTTCGCATAAATTAGTATCACCTTTCTCGCATGTTGGGCAACTACCGCAACCTATCCAAGGATATACTAATACATCATCACCAACTTTGATTCCCTCTACAGAATCTCCAATCTGTGCTACGGTTCCAACAATTTCATGACCAGGAATGACAGGAAATCTTACTCCCCTGTCTGTAACTTTCATAAAACCATCTCCAGTATCATAACCGCCTTCCCAAAGATGCAAATCGCTGTGACAAACACCCACTGCTTTGACTTTAACTAAAACTTGTTTACCAGTAGGAGTTGGAGTATCAATCTCAGATATTTTCAAGGGCTTATTAGGCTCTATGATTTGTGCTGCCTTCAATGTCGGATTTTTCTGTTTATTATAATATAAGAGTTGACTGGAAGCAACAAAAAAATAGATTTGATAGTATTAGTGAATCGTTATTATACTAAATCTATGAGTGATGGCGAAGATATTTCTAGCATTTCCCAAGACCCTGTAAACATTTTGTTTAACCCATCTGTAATTCAAAAAAAAGACGTTTGGCAAATTAACCTAATAGAAATTTTGAAACTATTAATAAAAATACTAGAGGAGACTGGCAAAAAAGATTTGAAGGTTGCAGGCATGGCAGCACTTTCTTCGTCTCTGATTTATCGAATGAAAGTAGAAAGTATTTTCGCTCTACAAAAGGCTGCAATGGAGAAAAAGTCATTAATTAATAGACGTGATGTTGATATTGACATTTTAGATATACCGTATAGGCACGAGTCCACATATCCCGTCTCACTTGATGAATTGCTGGATTTACTTGAGAACTTGATAGGTTCTATTGCTAATCCTCGTTCACGAAGAAATAGACAGTTAGAATTTGAGGCCATTCAACCACCGGATTTCAAAGAATATTTCGTTCCATTTGAAAATTTAGTCGTAAAATATGAGAGCTTGATTATTCGCAAAATTAGAGGCACAGGAAGTGGATTGTTAAAGCAAATTGTAGCAGATTTGGATAGTTTAGATTCGATAAGATGTTTTTTTGCAGTTTTATTCCTAGCACGTGACCAAAAAGTTGAGTTGGCTCAGATAGATGATGATATTCAGGTAACTTTGATTGACGATAATAAGAAAGGAGAAGAAGATGGGCAAGCTACTAAATGAAGATCAAATAGCAGCACGACTTGAGTCTGCATTATATTCTGCTGGAAGACCGTTAACAATAGAAGAACTAATCAAAGCTGCTGGAACAGAATCACGACAAAAAACCCTAGCTGTGTTAGAATCAATTATTAAAAAAATGAAAAATACATTCAAAGCTATTGAGATTGTTACTTTACCAGATGGTAGTTATGTATTCCAACTAAAACCAGAGTATAGTTCAAGTGTAAGAAAATATGCGTCAAAGCCACTTTTATCCAGAGCTACGCAAAAAACATTGTCATATATTGCACTGGAACAACCTATAAGTTCAAAACAACTCTTGGAAGTCAGGGGATCTGGTGTTTATGGACAACTAAAAGAATTACGCCAACTTAATTTTATTGAACACCAAACTGTTGGAAGATTAAGAATTTACTCAACGACAGAAAAATTTCAAAAATATTTTGGAATTGAAGGTGATGTTAATGCACTTAAACAAAAATTATTCAAAAAAATAAGAAAATAATCAAAAATAGCATAATTCATTCGATCTGTATAAATTAGAGTTGATTTGACGTAATTTATGAAAAAGTCGATGGAAAATCTGCGTACAAGTAAAATAACGGGAGGACGCAGACATGCATTACGCTCTAGACGAAAGTATGAGATAGACAGATTTCCTAATGAAGCGTTAGTTGGAGACCAAATAACAGTTACAAGAAAAGTTCGTGGAAAAAATGTCAAGACATCAATTAAAACAATTGATTCTGTTAATCTTGCAATAGACTCCAAGATTAAAAGAGTAAAAATAATCAAAGTGTTAGAAAATGCTACAAACAATGATTATCAACGACGTGGAGTGATTTCTAAAGGTGCAATACTTGAAACGGGATCCATCTCTAAACGAATTAATTGAATCAGCAAAAGCAGCTGGACTTGAACCAACAACAACAGATGATCAAGTAAGATTTCCCAGAAGACCTTTTGTCAGATCAGGATACATCGTATTAGAAAAAACACTGCCAAAAACAAAAATTCTTGATAAAATCTCAGAAAAAATGGTTGCAAAAAGAGCCAAACAGTCAAAATAAAGTTCTATCAAGCTCCAAGCTAAAGTAAAGTTGACAGAACGTTTGATCAATCATTAGACGTTCTTGTGTGTAATTGCAGGAGGTAGGGGAAATTTTGCATCTTGCCACTAGTGGCAGAGTCATAGTAAGACTTTCGAAAATAGTAACACAAGATCAGATACTGTGTGATGAAAATAGTACTAAGGTTGCAAAGGTTACAGAATTAATCGGACCTGTTGCCAAACCATACGCCTCTGCTATATCTTTGACTAACAACGTCAAAAAATTTGTTGGAAAAAAGATGTTTGCTTCTGAGGCTCCGCCTGCAAAAAAACAAAACAGGAGAAAACGAAAATGGAAACAATAGAACTAGAAAAGTGTACGGTCTGTAATTCATCATTAATTGATGACACAGATAATGGCGAAATAATTTGTTCTGGTTGCGGAATAGTAATGGCAGAACATATGGAAGATCATGGCCCAGAAGCAAAAAGCAGTAGTTTAGAAGACAAGATGAAACTTGCTAGGGCTACTGGTCAAACATCGTATTCTCAGCATGATTTGGGAATAACTACAGAAATTTCTGTTGGAACAAAAGATTTCAGTGGAAAAAAAATTAGTGCAGAAATGGCGAGCCAAATGCATAGGATAGGAAAATGGCAACCAAGAGTAAGAGTTGCCTCGTCACGGGACAGAAGACTGACAAGCGTTTTAGGAAAGATTTCAGAAATTTGTCAGAGTTCCTCGCTTCCTAAAAATGTCATAGAAACAGCCTCAATCATTTACCGAAGTCTTGATGGAAAAAACATCCAAGTCAAAGGAAAATCAGTGATTAGTATTTCTGCAGCAGTAGTTTACATGGCATGCAAGCAATGTGATGTAATTCGCTCCCTTGAAGAGATTCTACGAGAAGTTGTCATACCAAGAGATGTAAAATCAAAAACAAAACTGGCTTCAAGATATTACAGAACGTTAGTAATGGAACTTGGAACTACTACAGCGCCGGTTGTAACCATGGATAAGTACATTTCAAAGATTGCAAACATGACAAATATAGATACAAGAGTAGAAAGACTGTCTCTTGAAATTGCAGAGAAAACAAAAGACCGTAATCTAGCTGATGGGAAGGCACCAAATGGAATTGCTGCAGCTTACTTGTACGTCGCATCAATTCTTCTTGGACAAAGTGTTCTTCAAAGAGACATATCGAGCGTCTCTGGTGTAACAGAAGTTACAATTAGAAACAGGTGTAAGGAAATAATTAGTCTCGATTATATACAGAACTGAATTTTAGTCACCATGGCAACTCTGGAAATCAAAGACCTTCATGTTACAAGGGAAGGCAAGGAAATTCTAAAGGGAGTTAACCTGAAAACAGGACCTGGAGAGGTACACGCCATAATGGGTCCTAATGGTTCGGGAAAAAGTACTCTAGCGTATACATTACTTGGTCATCCTAAGTACCAAGTAACGAAAGGTGATATTTTGTTGGACGGAGAAAGTATTTTGAAGTTAAAAACTGATGAGAGAGCAAAAAAAGGATTGTTTTTGGGTTTTCAATATCCAACTGAGGTTTCTGGTGTAGGTTTTTCTCATTTTCTAAGAACATCATACAATGCATTGAGCAAAGCGCTCAAAGACGATGAGCGTGAAGTCTTCATAACCGTAAGAGAGTTTCAAAAATATCTTAAAGAAAATGTTAACGCTGTTGGAATGAAAGATGAATTCCTGTCAAGATACTTGAATGAAGGATTTTCTGGCGGTGAAAAAAAGAGATCTGAAGTATTGCAAATGACTGTACTGAAGCCAAGAATTGCAATATTGGATGAACCAGATTCTGGTTTAGACATAGACTCTGTTCAAGCAG
>LUMD01000708.1_pt1 | contig 15894 bp, 16 predicted proteins | sample 729651 | NCBI WGS metagenome assembly LUMD01 (sample SAMN03860272, study PRJNA289734) | marine metagenome | biome: seawater column; feature: ocean; material: water; isolation source: Red Sea water column Station 34 - depth 258m | place: Saudi Arabia: Red Sea | collected 2011-10-15 | depth 258 m | reverse complement strand
GGCTCCAACAATCGAGCCGGCTCCAACAACAACCCTCTCACCAATGTCTGCCCCGGCTTCCACGACCGCATTCGGGCCTATGCTGGCATCTTCAGCAATAATCGCTGACGGGTCTACTACTGCGGATGGGTGAATGCCGGGCGAAGCAACAGGGGCGGGGTCAAACCAGTGGCTCAACCGAGCATATCCGAGATAGGGGTTGTCCAGTAACAGGACGTTGGTCGGAGCATCTTTCGCCGAGGCAGGTGCAACAATAACGGCCGAAGCACGCGTGTCCGGCAGATATTTGCCATAGGACGGATTCGCCAGGAAGCTGATCTGACCGGGACCAGCCGCCTGCAAAGTCGCCAGACCCGAAACCTTTACATCAGGGTCACCCCGTAGCTCCGCACCAAGGGCATTGGCAATTTCCCCAAGGCGATAGGACCTTTCTGTCATTGCGAACTCCCAAGCAACGATCAGGGCACCGGGGTGCCCGTCACAGATTAACGGTTCAGTTTTTCAAGAAGCTGAGAGGTCAAATTCATTTCAGGCTTTACATAGACAACCGCTTCGCTTGGCAGGATAAGGTCGAGGTTGTTCTCCTCAAGAAGCTCCTTGACCGCTGCGTCCACCTCGGGACGAGCCTGCTCCAGAAACGCCTGCTTGCGCTGGTTCACCGTTGAATCCAGCCGCTGCTTGAGAAAGTTGAACTCCTTTACCTTCTCCTGGAACTCTCCCGCCAGCTTGTTACGCTCGCTCTCGTTCATCATGGCTCCGTCTTTTTCAAGGCGTTCCTGGAGCTTGCGAGCTGCTTCCTGGGCTTCACGGACGCGGGCTTCGTCCCCGGCAAAATCCTTCTGAAGCGATTCGCTGAATGTCTTGGCATCGTCAGACGAGAACAGTGCCTGACGCAGATCGACTACACCAATCCGAGTTTCGGCCATCGCCGGGAATGAAAACGCCATAATCACAGCAGCGAACATCAAAACAAATCGGGACATTGGTTTTCTCCTGATTTTCATCCGTCGATTATTATTATCCATGCTTTAGAAGGTCTGGCCCAGCGAGAACTGGAACACCTGTGTGTCGTCGCCAGCTTTGTCGTTCAGAGGGTAAGCGAGACTGAATGCCAATGGGCCAACAGCCGTTATCCACTGGAAGCCGACACCGGCTGCCATCCTGATTTCGCTCAGTTCCGGATCGAACCCCCTGGCTGTATCAAACACCTGGCCGGCATCCAGGAAGAATGCCGTTCTCATTGAGCGGGTATCGCCGGCAAACGGCGTCGGGAAGATCAGTTCCAGACCACCCTCGGTCAAAAGGTTGCCGCCAAACGGATCCGGATCCGAAAGGTCGTTTACGTTATTCGTTGCCCTGAGCCCCAGCGAGTTGGCTTCGTATCCACGAACCGAACCATAACCACCGGTGTAGAAGTGCTCGTAGAACGGCATCTGGCTGCGATCACCATAGCCATCGCCGTAGCCGATCTCTGACCGTGCCCGGAAGACCCAGCGATTATTATCGGTCACAGGGTAGTAGAAATCCGTTTTGTGGGTGGCTTTGTAGAAGGTCAGATCACTACCCGGCACCGCCACATCCAGGGACAGTGAGTGGCTGTAACCATCAGTCGGCAACACGCCACGGTTCAGAGTACTGCGACGCCAGCTTCCGAACAGGAAAAAGTTGGTGAACGAGTCGCCTTCCTCATCAATGAATTCACTCACCTCCTGTGACGTAAAGAGGCCTTCCTTCAGATTCGACTGAGTGACACCGGCACCAAAATTCAGGCGGGTAATACTGTCCGTGGGGTAGCCGAAGGTAACGCGGCCACCGTACTCATCCAGCAGGAACGATGAAATATCTTCCTCTTCGTAGTCAGTCTCCCGGGCGAATACACTGAACCCGCGGCTCACGCCATCAACGGTGTAGTAAGGGTCCAGATAGGAGATGTTTGCGCTCTTGATGGAGTCACTGACATTCACGCCGAAAGATACCCGCTTACCGGTACCAAAGAAGTTATTCTCAGAGACATTGGCACCGAGAAGTTCCTCAACGGAGTAATTGACGTCCACAAGGTCGTCTGTGCCGGGTACCGGGACGGTGTCCACGTTAACAGTCTGGAAGAAGCCAAGACGTTCCAACTTGGTCTTGGAGAACTCGATTCGGTCGGAAGACGCGACACCGCCCTCCATTTGCGTCATCTCCTGGCGCAGGACATCATCGCGTGTAGACACGTTGCCATCGAAATTGATTCTTCGCACGTAGGCCCGTTTGCCAGGCTCCACAAAAAACGTGACTGCGGCTGTGTTATTTTCGCCCGGCTCCGGAACGGCATTGACGTTGGCAAAGGCATAGCCCTCCCGGCCAAGCCGGAATGCCAGGGATTCGGAAATTGCTGTCATGCGGGACCGGGAGAATACATCACCTTCCTCGACCGGAATCAGCGAGCGCAATTCCTCCTCACCCACGATCAGCTCACCGCGAAGGTTGATTTCGGAAATGGTGTACTGGGGACCTTCATTTACAGCAATCGCGATGAAGACTTTTTGCTTGTCCGGAGAGATGGACACCTGGCTGGACTCGACGTTGAAATCGAGATAGCCCCGATCAAGATAGAATGATCGAAGCGACTCCAGATCGCCGCTCAGACGTTCTCTGGCGTATTTATCCGCGTTGGTTATCGAGTTCCACCAGCTTGTGCTCTGCAGCTCGAACAGATCCTGCAGCTCCTCGTCGGTGAAATCCCGGTTGCCAATGAGATTGATGTGGTGAATCGCGGCAACAGAACCCTCATTGATATCCAGACGAATCGAAACCCGGTTTCTCGGAAGCTCTTCCGCTGTTGCCTTTACCCGGGCATTGTAGCGGCCCTGAGCAATGTATGAGCGCAGTATTTCAAGCTCCAGACGCTCGAGGGTCGCACGCCGGAACACCTGGCCTTCCTGAAGCCCGGCCCCTGCCAGCGCGTCCATCAACATCTCGGTCTCAATGTTCTTATTGCCCTGATTTGATCGCATCAGCCAGCTCGGTCTCGTCCACCTGTTCACCAATATTGACAGGGAACGCAGAAAAAACAGTACCCGCAGATACCCTCTGCAGGCCTTCAACCTCAATATCCGCAACAGTGAACTGATCAGCAAGTGCTGGCTTCAGGCCGGACACGGCCACAGCGAGGCCAACGGCTACACTTAGAAGAGAACGTCTCATTCAAATATTTCGCCTGGTTAATGCGCGTAAAGAGCTCGCAATTCTCACAACCGCATCAGGTCGTTGTAAAGAGCAAACACCATTAATGTGAGGATCATTGCCATACCAATTCGTAATCCAAACGCCTGAGCCTGCTCGGAAAGCGGCTTTCCCCGGAGGGCTTCGATGGTGTAGTAAACGATATGACCACCATCCAAAACCGGTACAGGCAGAAGGTTCAAAATGCCCAGACTTACGCTCAGATAAGCAAGAAAACGCACGAAATCTTCGAATCCGGAGCTGACGCTGGCCTCTGCAACCCGTGCAATGGTTATCGGACCACTGAGGTTCGTCGGTGACAAAAGTCCGGTGACCATCTTCTTGATGGCCACGAGCGTAAGACGGGTGTCCGCCCAGGTTTCGCTGAGGGCTACAGGGATGGCAGCGAACGGACCGTAGCTGACATCCCGCAGAACTTCCTCTGGCCACGAGATCGCCTCTACGCCTGCCCCGACGAAACCGATCGACTCGCCACTTTCCTCGGTCCTTGCTTCCGGAGTCACGCTCAGGGATTGTTCCGAGCCGTTGCGCTCCACAGTGACCTGAAGTGTCTGCTCCGGAGCGTTGCGAATAAAATCTACCAGCTCAAACCAGCTGCCGATCGCCTCGCCATTCACGGCAACGATGCGATCTCCGGGCTGCAACCCGGCTGCCTCTGCACGCCCACCCTCGGAAATCTGACCCAATACAGGCGGCACAGCAGGCCGCCATGGCGTGATGCCAAACTCAGCCAGCGGCCGCTGACGGTTCCCCGGGCGCCATCCTCGGACACCTCCATGGAGATCGAACCATGCTCGCCAGTCCGCTCGAGGATGCGCATGTTCACATCACGCCAGGAACTGACCCGATGGCCATCCACGGCGTGAATCTCCATGCCTTCCTGCAGCCCCACCCGCTCGGCCACGCTATCGTCGGCAATCTGGCCAACAATGGGCGCAACATGGGTAACGCCAACCACGCTTAATAGCCAGTAAGCAAAAATGGCAAATATGAAATTGGCTAAGGGGCCAGCCGCGGCAATGGCAATACGTTGGCCGGGCGGCTTGGACGTGAAGGCCTGGTCTCGGAGTTCCTCGGGTACCGGCCCCTCTCGCTCATCAAGCATCTTGACGTAGCCGCCCAGTGGAATGGCCGCAACCGCGAACTCGGTTCCATGCTTGTCATACCAGGAAAACATGGGTTTCCCGAAACCCACCGAGAATCGGAGCACTTTTACCCCGCACCGCCGGGCCACCCAGAAATGACCGTATTCGTGTAAGGTCACGAGGATGCCGAGGGTAAGCGCGAGTGCGAGGACGGTTTCAATAATCTGCATAGCGTTCCTGATTGAATGGCTTCAGCCGGGCAGCCTAAGGCTGCGACTATCAGACAGTTAACAGACCTATCTGTTCCCGCGCACGACCCCGTGCCTCTTTATCCTTGGCAAAAATGATCTCAAAGCTGTCTGCTGGCTCAACGGCGGTCGCAGCGAGCGTTCGCTCTATGATAACGGGGATATCCGAAAAACACAGGGTGCCGTCGAGAAAAGCGGCAACCGCCACTTCATTGGCCGCATTCAGAACCGCAGGGGCAGTGCCGCCCGCCTCGAAAGCTTCCGCAGCAAGACGCAGACAGGGGAAACGCCCCAGATCCGGGCGTTCGAAGTGAAAGCGCCCGATAGCGAACAGATCCAGGGGGGCAACTCCGGCATCAATGCGCTCGGGCCAGGCCAGGCCGTTGGCAATCGGTGTTCTCATATCCGGACTGCCAAGCTGTGCCAACACGGATCCATCGGCATATTCCACCATGGAGTGGATGATACTCTCTGGATGAACATGCACCTCGACTTTCTGAGGTGTTGTGTTGAAAAGCCAGCAGGCTTCAATCAGTTCCAGGCCCTTATTCATCAAGGTGGCGGAGTCTACGGAAATCTTTTGCCCCATGGACCAGTTGGGGTGGGCACACGCCTGGGCCGGAGTTACCGACCGGAGATCTTCAGCAGAGTGCTCGCGGAAGGGGCCACCGGAGGCTGTCAGCAAGATCCTCGTAATACCGGCACCAGCAGGATCCCGGATCTTGTCTGCCGGCATGCACTGGAAAATCGCGTTGTGCTCGGAATCGATCGGCAGCAGTTCGGCACCGGCCTCGGTCACGGCGTCCATGAACAATTTCCCGGACATCACCAAGGCTTCTTTATTGGCAAGCAGCACCCGCTTCCCTGCCCTTACCGCTGAAAGCGTAGGCGATAATCCCGCCGCGCCAACAATGGCTGCCATCACGGTGTCAACGTCAGGCGCCGAGGCTGCCTGACACAACCCATCCAGGCCGGCGAGCACCTCGGTGTCCGGCAAGTCTGCCAGCAGCTCGGAGAGCATATTGGCAGCCTCTGGATCGGCCATGACGGCCACCTTGGGACGGAATTCCCGGCACAATACAGCCAGTTCCTCAGCGCGGGTGCTGGCGGTTAATGCATAAACCGAGAAACGTTCCGGGTGCCTTCGAACAACATCCAGGGTGCTGAGGCCAATGGAGCCCGTGGCTCCGAGAATGCTGATAGAGCGGGTTGCCATAGTCACCAGTGCCCGGTTGTGAGCCAACCAAGTTGGGTAATGATGAGAGCAAAAACCGGAATCGCCGCTGTCAGACTATCAATCCGATCCATAATCCCGCCATGGCCGGGTAGCAACTGACTACTGTCCTTGATGCCCCGATGCCGCTTGAGCATGCTTTCCAGCAAATCACCCAACACCGAAACCAGGCCGGTGGCGAGACTGGCAACAATCAGGAGCAGTGTCTGTCCTGCCCCTGCTGAAGCCAGAAAACTCACCACAAGAGCAAAAGCTCCCACGGCCACCAGACCACCCCAGACACCCGCCCAGGACTTACCGGGGCTGACCCGGGGTGCCAACTTTGCTTTTCCAAACGCCCGACCGGCAAAGTAAGCACCGATATCAGCAACCCAGACCACGCAGAACACGTAAAGAATGAGCAGCAGGTTGTTGCTGCTGTCGCCAAACTGGAAGCCACCGGTACGCAGGTGATTCAGGCCAACCCAGGCGGGCACCAGCACGAACAGCCCCATTACGGCTCTGACCGGCAGACTGCCCCATTTATCAGACCCTGCGGGGTAACTGCGAACCAGAAGAAAACAGATGCCCCACCAGAACAGCGCCAGCCAAAGCACCGCCACAAACGGCACGTTGAGAAGCCCGTATAGAATCAGGGCGGTTAGCAGCGCATAACCGATCCGACCAGCAGGATGCCCAATGCCAGACATATTTGCCCACTCCCAGGCACCTATAGAGATGATGGCTCCTGTGAAGAGAGCAAACCCCAGCGGAGGGAGAAAGAAGATCCCGCCGATGGCGATCGGTGCGAGAATCAATGCGGTGATAATTCGGGTTTTTAACACGGTTAACGTCGCTATCGTTCGTTATTGTTGTAGAGCCTTGGCCGCTATCTGATCATCTGTCTGGCCAAAACGACGCTGTCGACCGGCATATGCCTGCAGGGCCTTGAGCATCTCTTCCTGCTGAAAATCAGGCCAATACACCGGAGAAAAGTAAAGCTCTGTGTAAGCCAGGTGCCACAGCATGAAGTTGCTGATTCTCTGCTCACCGGCCGTGCGAATCATCAGATCAGGCATTGGCAGGTCACCAATACTGAGGTGCTGCTGGATCAGGTCATCGGTAATATCGGATGGCGCCAAATGCCCGACACGCACCTGTTCCGCCACCTTGCGCGTGGCCTGAGTGATATCCCAGTGTCCGCCGTAGTTCGCTGCAATCACGAGCGTCATCCGGGTGTTGTTGCGGGTCAGCTCCTCCGCCGCTTCCATATGTTCGCGAAGCGCAGAACTGAAGGCGGACCGGTCACCAATTATGCGCAACCGGATGTCGTTACGATGAAGCTTCCGCACTTCGCGCTCGAGCGCGAACAGGAACAGCTTCATCAGGGCCGACACTTCGTCCTTGGGGCGCCGCCAGTTTTCACTGGAAAAGGCAAACAGAGTGAGAACTTCCACACCTTCGCGGGCGCAGGTTTCTACCACTGCCCTGACCGCATCCACTCCGGCCTTGTGGCCAGCCACTCCCTTGAGACGACGGGCCTTGGCCCATCGATTATTCCCGTCCATGATGATGGCCACATGCCGGGGTCGGCTGTCTGCCGACACCGGAATCTCTGCGGATACAGTTCCCGTCATGAAATCCCCTGTGCGGCCGAAGCGCTTGATTGCCGCGGCCTTTCAATTCGCTTGCAAGTGAACCCGAACGGTTAAACCGCCATCAGGTCCTCTTCTTTGGCCTTGAGCATCTTCTCGACTTCCGCAATGTAGCGGTCGGTCAACTTCTGGATCTCATCCTCGCCCTTGCGCTCGTCGTCTTCGGTAATTTCCTTTTCCTTCAACAGATCCTTGATCATGCTGTTGGCATCGCGACGTGCGTTGCGGATAGAAACACGACCGTGCTCGGCGTCCGCTTTTGCCTGCTTGACCATTTCCTTACGGGTTTCTTCAGTCAGCATCGGCATTGGAATCCGAATGATATCGCCACTGGTAGCCGGGTTCAGACCGAGGTCTGACGCCATGATCGCCTTCTCGATGGTCGGCATCAGGTTCTTCTCCCAGGGAGAGACCGTCAGAGTCCGGTTATCCTCGACGTTGACACTTGCCACCTGTTTCAGCGGCGTCTCCTGGCCGTAATAGTTCACGGTGACGCTATCCAGAATAGAAGGATGGGCCCGACCAGTGCGAATCTTGTTAAACGCATTGTTCAGGGACTCCAGGCTCTTCTTCATCTTCTTTTCGGCTTCTGCTTTGATGTCGTTAATCACTTCAGCATCCTCAATTCGTTCGTCATGTCTTTTTGCACTATGGCCCCAAACTCCCATGGGGCCTGGACGGCGTTTTATTCGATCAGTGTACCTTCTTTCTCGCCGGTTACGATGCGAGTCAGCGCGCCTGCACGGTTCATATCGAACACCCGCAGCGGCATGCCGTGATCACGGGCGAGACAGATGGCTGTCAGATCCATCACGCCCAACTTCTTGTCCAGAACCTCATCATAGGTGAGGTAGTCGTATTTCTCTGCACTGCTATCCAGGTGCGGATCCGCTGAGTATACGCCATCCACCTTGGTGGCTTTGAGCACGGCATCCGCCTCGATTTCAATACCACGCAGACAAGCAGCAGAGTCTGTCGTGAAGAAGGGGTTGCCGGTACCGGCACAGAAAATCACGACATCGCCGTCCTTGAGATCCCTGACTGCTCGGCGTCTGTCGTAGTGCTCGACGATCCCACTCATCGGGATTGCCGACATTACGCGGGTACGGATGTTGGAGCGCTCCAGAGCGTCACGCATCGCCAGACCGTTCATGACCGTGGCCAGCATACCCATATGGTCGAACTTTGGGATCAATACCGAAATCGTGCTCACCCATCAGGGCTTCGCCACTGAGCTTGAGCAGAACACGCTTGTATCTGGGCTGGGTTTTCGATGATGTCGGCATGATGATCCCCTTGTCGTCTGTTGGCTGCTATCCGGCGTGATACCCGTTGCAGGCTTGTATCTGACATACTCCTCAAAAAAGGGGTATCTCAGATACAAGCCCGCCACGAGAGCCGGAAGTTTCCGGCTAACGTGGCAGACTCAGGTGATGCAGAGGCAGAGCGCCCGCTGCATCAAACGAAGGATCAGGCCTTGCCTGTGCCGGCTGCAGCAGCAACCTCGGCAGCGAAGTCCACTTCTTCCTTCTCAATGCCTTCACCCACTTCCAGGCGCACGAAGCCAACCAGCTCGCCACCGTTGGACTTGATCAGCTCGCCCACGGTCTGATCCGGGTTCTTGACGAAAGGCTGCTCAACAAGGCTGTTTTCCTTGAGGAACTTCTTGATGCGGCCGCCCATCATCTTCTCGACGATCTCGGCAGGCTTGCCTTCCATATCCGGCTGGGCCTTGATTACTTCCTTCTCTTTTTCAAGCTCTTCTGCCGGCATGTCTTCCGGCTTGCCAACACGCGGGTTAACCGCAGCTGCGTGCATGGCAATATCACGGGCAACTTCAGGGTCGCCGGCAGTCAGGGCAACAACAGAAGCAATCTTGTTGTTGCTGTGGACATAGCCACCAACAACCGGGCCTTCAACTTTCACGATGCGACGAACAGTGATGTTTTCGCCGATCTTCTGAACCAGCGCTTCACGCTTGGCTTCCAGATCGCCTTCCATCAGCTTGGCTACGTCAGTTTCGCCTTTTTCGAAGGCAACGTTCAGGACATCGTTGGCAAAGTTCAGGAAGTTGTCATCGCGAGCCACGAAGTCTGTCTCGGAGTTCACTTCCAGAATGTACGCAACGGTGTTGTCGTCAGAAATCTTGATCAGTGAAGCGCCTTCAGCGGCGGTACGGCCGGCTTTCTTGGCAGCTTTCAGACCGGAAGACTTACGCAGTTCTTCGATTGCGGCGTCTACACTGCCTTCGGCTTCAACGAGCGCCTTTTTGCACTCCATCATGCCAAGGCCGGTACGCTCACGCAGCTCTTTGACCATTGCAGCGGTAATTGCAGCCATGTTCAATCCTCTCAACTGTTCCGAATTCGGTGGGGAGGTGTGCCCGAGGCAACCCGGGGCACACCTTACATCTCAAACGTGAAGATAAAGCCTTACTCAGCGGCTGGAGCAGCGCCTTCGGCGTCTTCGCTGACTTCAACAAACTCGTCAGCGCCGGCACCGGCAGACTGGGCCGCTTCGATGCAGGTATCAGCAACGGCTTTCACGTAAATCTGGATCGCGCGAATGGCGTCATCGTTGCCCGGAATCACGTAATCAACACCGTCCGGATCACTGTTGGTATCCACAACGCCGATAACAGGAATGCCCAGCTTGTTGGCTTCCTTGATAGCGATACGCTCGTGGTCAACGTCGATCACGAACATCGCGTCCGGCAGACCACCCATGTCCTTGATACCACCAATGGAACGCTCGAGGCGGTCCATTTCGCGGGTGCGATCCAGGGCTTCTTTCTTGGTCAGCTTGTCGAAAGTACCGTCCTGGCTCTGGGTTTCCAGATCACGGTAGCGACGGATAGACTGACGGATGGTCTTGTAGTTGGTCAGCATGCCACCGAGCCAGCGATGGTTAACGAACGGCTGACCGGCACGCTCGGCTTCTTCCTTGATGATCTTGGCCGCGGCACGCTTGGTACCAACGAACAGGATCTTGTTCTTGTTCTCTGCCAGCTGCTGAACGAACTTCAGCGCATCGTTCATGGCAGGAACAGTCTGCTCAAGGTTGATGATATGAATCTTGTTACGGGCGCCGAAGATGAACTTCGACATTTTCGGGTTCCAGTAGCGGGTCTGGTGACCGAAGTGAGCACCTGCCTTCAGCAGGTCACGCATATTTACCTGAGCCATGATAGTTACCTTTTTAGCTTTGGGTTAGTCCTCCACGTATCCGATTACCCCAACCTGGCTCCTTATAAAGCAGGAGCAGGCACCCTGGGATAACGTGCCGACACGTGTGTGAATTTGCCGGATTCGTTTCCAGCGGGCGCGTTTATACCATATTCGAGCCGGTAAACGCCATTATTTTTGACGACCGGCTTCCTTGTACCCGGGCGGCAGGGCCCTTAAAATGCCGGTTTGATACAAATCAACGGGAAACCCAATGCAGGTATCGATCAAGACTCCGGAAGAAATCGAAAAGATGCGCGTCGCTGGCCGTTTGGCGGCCGAAGTGCTCGAGATGATTGGCGATTACGTCAAACCGGGCGTTTCCACTGAAGAGCTCGACCGGATTTGCCACGACTATATTGTTAACGAACAAAAGTGCATTCCGGCGCCGCTCAACTATAAAGGATTTCCGAAGTCCATCTGTACCTCGGTTAATCACGTGATCTGCCACGGCATCCCGTCAGAGAAGAAAATACTCAAGGACGGAGACATCCTTAATATTGATGTCACCGTAATAAAGGATGGCTACCACGGTGATACCAGTAAGATGTGGATCGTCGGCAAGCCCAAACCGGGCACAGAGCGCCTGATCCAGATTACCCAGGAGTGCCTCTATAAAGGTATCGAGCTGGTTAAGCCGGGAACCCGCCTGGGAGATATTGGCCACGTCATTCAGCAACACGCCGAGAAACACCGCTACTCTGTGGTTCGCGATTATTGCGGCCATGGCATCGGCGCGGTGTTTCACGAAGAGCCGCAGGTTATGCATTACGGCAAACCCGGCACCGGCCTGGAGCTTCAGGAGGGCATGACCTTCACCATTGAGCCGATGATCAACCAGGGCAAGTACCAGACCAAACTGCTGCCGGACGGCTGGACCGTGGTCACCAAGGACCACAAGCTCTCTGCACAATGGGAGCACACCATCCTTGTGACTGCTGACGGCCATGAGGTTTTGACCAAGCGAAAGGAAGAGTCCTTCTAAGTGGACCAAAGCGAGCTGGAATCCCGCATCAGTAACGACCCCTCTCCCGTCAAGGCGGCCCGGGAACTGTTAGAGGGAAGGTATAACGCAGATGCCGAGGCCTTCCGGCAGGGAGCCGATGTCCGCGCCCTTGTCCACTCCCGGGCCGACACCGTCGATACCGTTCTGAGGCTAATCTGGAACCGTTATCCTTTTTCCGGCTCGCCGGATATTGCCCTGGTGGCTGTCGGCGGCTACGGGCGCGGTGAGCTTCACCCCCACTCAGACATTGACTTGCTCATACTGACTCGCAATGGTATCGAGGACAGCTGGCACGATGATCTGGGGGCCTTTGTTACGCTTCTCTGGGATTTGCGACTGGATATCGGTCACAGCGTTCGCAGCATTGAGGAAAGCAAAACGGCCGCCCGTGAAGACATCACCATACTCACCAACCTGCTCGAAACCCGCACCATCGCCGGCCCGGATGAGCTGCGCTCGGACCTCAGCGAGCAGGTGTACTCCGACGATGTCAGCACCGATCGCAACTACTTCATCGCAAAGCGCGAAGAGCAGCAGCAACGGCACCAGAAATACGGCGATACCGAATACAACCTTGAGCCCAACGTTAAAGGCTCCCCGGGCGCCCTGCGGGACATACAGACCATTGGCTGGATTACCAAACGCCACTTTGGACTGCAGAACATTGCAGACCTGACGCGATTCAGCATTCTGACCGAGGAAGAGCATCAGATTCTTTTCCAGGGTGAAACCTTCCTGTGGCAACTGCGCTATGGCTTGCAACTGCTGGCCGACCGGAATGAGAACCGCCTGTTGTTCGACCACCAACGTGCCCTTGCCCAGATGCTCGGCTACAAGGACGAAGGCAAACGGCTCGGCGTTGAACTGATGATGCAGTCCTACTATCGAACGGTCCTGGCCCTCGCCGAGCTGACCGACGTGATCCTGCAGTATTATGACGAGGCCATTCTCGGCAGCGCGTCCGAAGACGCCATCCAGCCGATCAACAAACGCTTCCAGATTCGCAACTATTATATCGAAGCGGTTAACAACCAGGTTTTTGCCTACGCGCCTTACGCCATCATGGAAATTTTCGTGCTGATGGCCCAGCATCCGGAGATCAAGGGCATTCGCGCGACCACCATCCGCTCTCTGCGGGCGCACCGCCACCTGATTGACGATGCGTTCCGCTCCGATCTGGCTGTGACCACTTTGTTCATGGAGCTGCTCAGAACGCCCCATGCGCTGGATCAGACCCTGTCCGCCATGAAGAAGTACAACGTGCTCGGCCGATACCTCCCGGAATTCGGCCAGATTATCGGCCAGATGCAGCACGACCTTTTTCACATTTACACGGTGGACGCCCACACCATGCGCGTCATCCGCAACATGGTTCGGCTGAGCGGCACCGAGGCGCGGGACGAATACCCACTGGCCTCTCGCCTGATCCATCGGTTACCAAAGCTGGAAACCCTTTATATTGCGGGCATATACCATGATGTTGCCAAAGGACGGGGCGGTGACCATTCGGAACTGGGCGCCATGGATGCCGAGGCTTTCTGCCACAGGCATCATCTGAGCGAGCGGGACACACAGCTGATCTCGTGGCTCGTGGAAAACCACCTGCTGATGTCCATGACCGCGCAGCGCAAAGACATATCTGACCCGGACATCATTCATGCCTTTGCCAGGGCGGTACCGAGCCAGGCGCACCTCGATTATCTCTATGTGCTGACCGTATGCGATATCAGCGCAACCAACCCAAAACTCTGGAACACCTGGCGCGCCTCTCTGTTACGCCAACTGTATATCGAGGCCAAACGGGCCCTGCGCCGGGGCACGGAAAACCCCATCGACCGGCAAGAATGGGTGCGCGCCACCCAATCTGAAGCGCGCGAGATCCTGCACGCCCAGAACATGACGGATGAGCAGATCGACGTTATCTGGGACACCGTGGATGAGGATTATTTTCTCCAGGACTCAACCGTTGATATTGCCTGGCAGACAGCCGCCATTGTCCGTCACGGCAACAACCCCGACCCACTGGTGCTTATTCGCGACACACGGGGCGGACCCACGGATGGCTATTCCCAGATCATTATTTACATGAAGGACCGGGTTGCCCTGTTTGCGGCAACCACTGCGGTGCTTGAGCAGCTGAACCTGAACATCGTGGACGCCCGTATCAGCTCCAGTGAGGGTCCCTACTCGATCAGCTCCTACGTGGTGCTGGATGAAAAGGGCCAGCCTCTTGGAATCGACCCCGCGCGCAAGGAACGGGTGCGTTTACGCCTGATTGAAGAGCTGGATGACCCGGAAGACTACCCGGATATCATCCACCGGCGCACACCAAGGCAACTGAAACATTTCGCCTTCCCGACGGAGGTGACGTTCTCTAACGACACCATCAACCAGCGCACCGTAATGGAAGTGATCACCCCTGACCGGCCCGGCCTGCTGGCGCGAGTCGGCCAGGTGTTGCTGGAGCATCGGGTGCGACTGACCAACGCCAAGATTGCCACCCTGGGCGAGCGCGTAGAGGACGTTTTCTTCGTCACCGACGAACACGGCGAACCCATCCGGGACCCGGCCGTGTGCCAGGCCCTGCAGCAAGATCTCTGCAAAATGCTGGACGACATTCAATGAATCCCAATCTGGACAGACTCCATCCCTACCCGTTTGAAAAACTGGCCAAACTGAAGGCCGGCATTAGCGTGCCTGATCATCTCCACCCCATCTCTCTCGGGATCGGCGAGCCGAAGCACCCCTCCCCTGAATTCGTCAAAGAGGTAATTGCGAACAACCTGGACAAGCTTGCCAATTACCCGACCACCCGGGGTACGGATGAACTTCGCGAGGCCATCAGTCACTGGGCAACCCAACGATTCCAACTGAAAGCCGACAGCCTGAGCCCGGCGAAAAACATCGTACCGGTGAACGGTACGCGCGAAGCCATCTTTTCCCTGGTCCAGGCTGTGGTGGATGCCAGCAAACCTGCCACCGTGGTCAGCCCCAACCCGTTTTATCAGGTCTATGAGGGTGCTGCATTCCTGGCCGGCGCCACGCCCGTATACCTTCCCTGCGACGGCTCCAACGGCTTTATTCCGGACTTTGAATCTGTGCCGGAATCCGTCTGGCGGGAATGTCAGATATTGTTCCTGTGTTCACCGGGCAACCCAAGTGGCGCGGTGATTCCACGGGAAACACTGGCCAGGGTTATTGCCCTCGCCGACAAACACGACTTCATCGTCGCCTCCGACGAATGCTATTCCGAGCTGTACCCCGACGAGAGCAAACCGCCGGAAGGCCTGCTGCAAACCTGCGCCGCCATTGGTCGTGATGACTACCGCCGCTGCGTGGTATTTCACAGCCTCTCCAAGCGCAGCAACCTGCCCGGCCTTCGGTCCGGTTTTGTCGCCGGTGACGCTCGCATTCTCGAGGGCTATCTGAAGTATCGCACCTACCATGGCTGCGCCATGCCCATCCATAACCAGTTGGCCAGCATCGCCGCCTGGAGTGACGAAGACCATGTTCGGGAGAACCGTGCAGCCTACCGCGCCAAGTTCGAGGCCGTAGTGCCCATTCTCAGAGAAGTCATGGAGGTGGATTTCCCGGACGCCGGCTTTTACCTGTGGCCGGAAACACCGATGGACGACGAAACCTTTGCCAGGGAACTCTCCGCCCAGCAGAACGTCCACGTCCTTCCCGGGCGCTACCTCTCTCGCACGGTGGATGGCCACAACCCCGGAGAAAACCGGGTCCGGATGGCCCTGGTTGCGCCGGTGGAAGAATGCGTCGAGGCGGCACACCGGATTGTTGAATTTGTTAAGGCGAACCAGACATGAAACTGTATGGCATCAGAAATTGTGACACGGTGAAGAAAGCCCGCAAGTGGCTGGATGAGCAAGGCGTTGACTACCAGTTCCACGACTTCAAGAAAGACGGTCTGGACGACGATCTGCTATCCAAATGGGAGAGCGCCGTTGGCTGGGAAAGCCTGTTGAACCGCCGTGGCACCACGTGGCGCAAACTTCCCGAGGAGGTTCGTGATACCATTAGCGCCCAAAGTGCTCACGCGATCATGCTGGAAAATCCGTCCATCATTAAGCGCCCTGTCGTGGAAAACGGCAATGAGGTGCGCGTGGGTTTCAATGCAGACGAATGGGCTGCATGGCTGGCCTGAATCTCAGGGCAACAGATCCAAATTTTAACTCCGGAGTCGGAAGGCGCGAACTTCTTACCCCAACATTCAGAAC
>LUMD01000924.1_pt1 | contig 15984 bp, 16 predicted proteins | sample 729651 | NCBI WGS metagenome assembly LUMD01 (sample SAMN03860272, study PRJNA289734) | marine metagenome | biome: seawater column; feature: ocean; material: water; isolation source: Red Sea water column Station 34 - depth 258m | place: Saudi Arabia: Red Sea | collected 2011-10-15 | depth 258 m | reverse complement strand
CTTAAATAGTATTCCGAAACAATAGATGTCCCCGATTCAATATAAACATAGTCAACAGGAAGTCCTTTCTCGTCAGTTTGTTTTGTAATTAATTGAGTGCCCAACATTGACCGAGCAATGCTTTCAACCTCATCAAGGTTTTTTGTAATTTTAACCCCACCAACTTTACCTCTACCTCCAGCATGAACCTGTGCTTTGATTACCCAAGTATCCGTGTCTAGAGTTTCTGCAATTTGTCTTGCTTCATCTGGAGCGGATGCCACACCCCCTCTGAGAACCGGTATTCCGACATCTAAAAACAGTTGCTTGGACTGATATTCATGTAAGTTCATTGTTTGTAAAATTAAAAAATTATTACTGAGTTATAACAAAAGGCTATTTTCATCTAAACTAGTAGGTAATTAAACCCTTTTTATTAATTTTATGACTGAGAGTTTAAAAATTGGATTAACAGGTGGGATTGCTTCTGGCAAATCCACGGTATGTGATTTGTTTAAAGAATTATCCATAGAAGTTATTGATGCCGATGAAATCTCACATGAATTAAGTAAAAGTGGGGGAGATGCATTCCAGGAGATCGTTGATTTTTTTGGAGATGAAATCATTAATCATGATGGCGAGCTTGATCGAGGGAGACTTCGCACAATAGTCTTTAATGACCATTCAAAAAAAGAAACATTGGAGAAAATTATCCACCCGAAGGTATTAGCACAGATTAATGAACAGATTACGGCTGCTCTATCAAAATATTTAATAATCTCTGTACCCCTGATGATAGAGACAGGAATGAATATGATGATGGATAGAATTTTATTGATAGACTGTAATACTGAAACTCAGATAAAAAGATTAATAGCAAGAGATAACTCAACCAAGCAAGAAGCTTTAACAATAATTGCAAGCCAAACTTCGATAGATGTTAAAAGAGAATTTGCTGATGACATCATTATCAATGATAGCGAAACTTCCATTGATGAGTTAAGGACTCAAGTAACAGAATTAGATAATTTTTATAGTAATCTGAGTTATAAATAGTTAAAAGGACCAGCCCCGAAACAAGAAAATAATAAACCTGAAATGGAAAAAGGAACATACGAATTACCGTTGAATGAGAGACTGAGAACCTTCATGAAGATTGAATTTCTTTATTCTAGATTAAAATACTTTACTTCCGAACTAGATCATAATTGGAAGACAAGAACAGTCATCCATACATTGCTTGAAATCTATTCCATTTTATCCAGAACAGATGTGAGGCGTGAAGTCCTGGCCGACCTCGATAGATATATCATACAAATGCAACGCTACCAGTCTGTTCCTGATGCTGATAACGATATGGTCACTAATATTTTAGAAGATTTAGAGGCGATAAAAAATCAAGTAATGAATATTGGAACTGACTATCTCATGGACTTAAGAAACGATGAATTCATCACTTCGCTTCTGCATCGACATACACTTCCCGGCGGTAAGGCAGAGTTCGATATGCCAAAAGGTCAGAATAATCATTGATGATAAAAATGTTTATCCAGAAATCAGCGGTGGAAGACATCTAATTGCGGTAAGATTTTTTTATATCAATAACAACGGTGAATACAGTCAATACGAAGAAAACGTAAACTTTAAAATCTGTCTGTGTTGAAATCTCTAATTAGTGATTGAACTATTGGCTTACTTCCAGGAAGGATCTTGACCTTGTCTAAGTCTTCAATATTAACCCAGATAATCTCTTCCTTTTCGTTTGCGACTGGATCCCCTGAATAGCTATTAATTTTGAAAGGGTAAAGCTCAACTCCAAGAGTATCGTATTGATAAATAAATTTTTCAACAGGAAGGATTTCTTTGATATTAATACCCAACTCTTCTTTCAGTTCTCTTTTTAATGCCATTGCATTTGATTCATTCGGCTCTTTTTTACCGCCCGGGAATTCAAGACAATCAGAAAAGTCCGTTTTATAATGCCTTGTACTTAAAAGAACCTCATTGTTTGTATTCTTTAAAATACCTATAACCACTTGAGAGAGTTTAGCTTGTTTACTCACTAAAACTATTGCTCAATAGCACCATGGCATTTCTTATATTTCTTCCCTGAGCCGCAAGGACAAGGCTCATTTCTTCCTATTTTTTTCTGATCTCTTACAAATGGTTGTGTTGCCTCACTAACTGGTTTGGGTTGAGCTTGATTTGACCCAAATGTAGAAACGTTTTTATGTTGAAGCTCGACATTTTCTACGTCTGGTGATTGATCGCTTACTGTTTCTGCGTCCTTCTCTCCCCTAAATCTAGCTCTTGAAAGAATGCTGATAACATTAAATTTCAGCTGGTCCATCATAAATGAAAACATTTCAAACGATTCTTTTTTATACTCTTGCTTAGGATTCTTTTGTGCATAGCCTCTTAAATGAATTCCTTGTCTTAAGTGATCCATGGCAGCGAGATGTTCCCGCCATTGCATATCAAGTTGTTGCAACATTACGGCTTTTTCAATTTCTCTCATTGGCCTCTCACCAATGGAATTCTCTTTAGCGCTATAGTTTCTGGTGAACTCTTCAAAAATAATCTTCCATACATTCTCAGAGTTAATTGAATCATCCTGATTAATGATTGATTCCAGATCTATAGAAATTAAAAAATCGTTATAAATAGACTGTTGAAGCCCCTCTAAATCCCAACTTTCCTCCATAGAATCGGGATCAATATATTGGCCAGTTAAATCACGAATAGATTCTTCACTGATACCAACAATCATCTCATTGATACTGTCTTCAGATAAAATGTCACTTCTTAATTGGTAAATCACTGATCTTTGGTCATTGGCAACATCGTCGTATTCAAGAAGGTTCTTTCTGATATCAAAGTTATGTGATTCAACCTTCCTTTGAGCTCTTTCAATTTGACGTGTTAATAAATTGCTCTCAATAGCTTCTCCTTCCTCCATGCCGACTCTGGATAACATGCTCTGTGTTTTTTCAGGATCACCAAAGATTCTTAATAAGTCGTCATCTAAAGATAAATAAAATCGACTTGAACCGGGATCACCTTGCCGACCTGATCTTCCTCTTAGCTGGTTATCAATTCGCCTGGATTCGTGTCTTTCTGTACCAATGATGTGAAGCCCACCAGCTTCAATAACCGCGTCATGTTTTTTTTGCCAAGCTTGTTTCATTTCAGAAATCTTTTGTTCATCTAAATTGCTCTCTGAAAGTTTTATCTCAGCCTCGACATTACCGCCTAAAACTATATCAGTACCCCGACCAGCCATATTAGTTGCTATAGTGACAGAACCCGGCTTACCTGCTTGTGCAATTATGATTGATTCCTTTTTATGCTGCTTAGCATTCAGCACTTGATGCTTTATCCCTTCTTTGCTTAATAATTGGGAAATGTATTCAGAATTTTCTATTGACGCAGTACCAACCAAAATAGGTTGATTATTTTGTTGCCTCTGCTTGATATCTTCTATGATATTTTTAAATTTACCATCTCGATTTAAATAGACTAAGTCGGCATGATCTTCTCGAACCATGTCTTCATGTGTCGGTATCACCACAACTTCTAGTCCATAGATTTGCTGAAACTCAAAAGCTTCTGTGTCCGCTGTACCTGTCATGCCTGAAAGCTTGTTATAAAGCCTAAAATAATTCTGAAAGGTAATTGAGGCGATGGTTTGATTTTCTTCCTTTATACTAAGATTTTCTTTAGCCTCCACAGCCTGATGCAAGCCATCAGACCATCTCCTTCCAGCCATTGTTCTTCCAGTAAATTCATCGACAATAATTACTTCTCCATTTTTCACAATATAGTCAACATCCTTATTGAATAATTTGTGAGCTCTGATAGCAGCATTGATATGGTGCATAAACTTTATATTTTTTGGATCGTATAAACTATCTCCTTCTTGAAGCAAATTCATATCTAATAGAATTTTTTCAACATTTGAATGGCCTTCTTCAGTCAGGTATATCTGTTTCACTTTTTCATCAATTGTGTAATCACCAGTTGCAGTCTCGGAATCGTCCGATGCCGGTCTAAGTTTCTGAACTACAGAATTCATCTTCTGATAAAGCTCGGTGCTCTGGTCCGCTTGCCCAGAAATAATCAAAGGAGTTCTGGCTTCATCAATCAAAATAGAATCAACCTCGTCAACAATGGCAAAGCTCAAATCTCCCTGGGATTGCATTTCTTTCTCATAGGACAAATTATCCCTAAGATAATCAAAACCAAATTCATTGTTTGTGCCATAGGTAATATCAGATTCGTAAGCTGCTTTTTTCTCTGGAGGAGTCTGATTGGACTTAATACACCCTACAGTTAAACCCAGGAATTCATAGATAGGTCTCATCCATTCTGCATCTCTCTGAGCTAAATATTCATTAACGGTTATGATATGAACACTGCTACCTGCAAGAGCATTAAGATAAGCTGGAAGTGTGGAAACTAAGGTCTTACCTTCTCCAGTTTTCATTTCTGAAATTTTTCCTTCATGAAGAACGAGTCCACCAATAAGCTGAACATCATAGTGTCTAAGACCTAAAGTCCTTTTCGATGATTCTCTAACAACAGCAAAGGCTTTTGGCAAAAGGTCATCAAAGCTTTGATCTTCTTGGTATAACGATCTAAGAACATCTGTTTGGGCTCTCAAATCTTGATCACTAAGTTTGGATAATTCATCTTCCAGTGCATTGATCTTATCTACAATCTTTGAATACTGATTCAAAAGTCTTTGATTACTACTGCCAAAAATCTTTGTAAATAAACCTTTCAAAATTGCCTCTTTGTTTAATTAAATTTGTAAGTAACTATTTTCTAGCTTAAATGAATTGATATTATAACCTTAAGGACACAAATAATATCATTCATAAACTGTGAAATGATAAAAGCATGAAACACATCTCTGACATAATAAAAAAAGGGTTGAGCAATCTAGGAGAAATCTCTGAATCAGCTGATGAAAAAACTGCCCTTTTAAAATATTTGAAGAAAAATATTGACCCTTTTGGCTCTTCTATTAAAACTGCCTACCTTAACCAGAATAATATCTTAATTATTGGGTCAGAAAATGCAGAAACTTTGTCGAGAATAAGATTTGAAGAAATTCAAATCAGAAAACTATGTAAGGACCTAAAGATTAATCCACAAAAGATAAAATTTATTGTGGAACCTTAAAAGCTAAGCTTTACCCAGAGCAGCAGTCCAATATGAGATTGGGAGATCAATGATTTCAGATTCTTGAACTTCTTCCCATGCAGTTTCATCCGCGTAGAGCTTTCTGATAAGCTTATTATTCAATTCATGCCCTGACTTGAAACCCTTAAACTCTCCAATCAAGATATGACCCATTAAATATAAATCACCAATTGCATCTAAAATCTTGTGCCTAACTAATTCATCATCAAACCTCAGTCCATCCTGATTCAATATTCTGTAATCGTCTAGGACAATTGCATTATCTAAACTTCCGCCAAGAGCTAAATTATTTGCCCTTAATGTTTCTATTTCTTTTAAGAAACCAAAGGTTCTCGCTCTTGAGATTTGATCTAAAAAATTTAGTGTTGAGAAATCAAAAGTAAACTCTGTCAGCTTATGTTGGATCATAGGGTGCTCAAACTCAATTTGGAAGCTCAATCGGTAGCCATTAAAGGGTCTAAATTCAGCAAACTTACCCTCTTCTTCAACCCTGACATTTTTTTTAATTCTGAGAAACTTTTTTGGTGCCTTTTGCTCCTTAATACCTGCTAATTCAACCAAAAGAATAAAAGAGGCGGCACTTCCATCCATAATAGGAACCTCGGGACCATGAATATCCACATAAGCATTATCAATGCCTAAACCAGAAAAAGCAGCCAATAGGTGTTCAACCGTCATGATTGAAGCATCGTTCTGAGTTATCGTGGTTCCTAACTTTGTATCGGTAACATTATCAGCACTGGCTTGAATCTCTTGAACTGGGTCTATATCTAATCTCCTAAAACATATACCTAAATTTTCAGAAGCGGGCCTTAGTGTCATCTCGACTCTCTGGCCTGTATGTAAGCCAACACCTGTAGCAGATATAGGCCTATCCAATGTCCTTTGATGCAGCATTAATCTAATACCCCTTGCTTATCTCACTGATAAATCACGTAAAGATTATCACAGATAGAGAATATTACTCAACTCTTTGTTTTTTATCGATTTATAGATTTGATTTAAACCAATCTTTGATTTTCTCAATTGATGTTGCAGAAGATTTTTGTCTAACCAGGTCTTCTGGATTGGATTTGAACTTCTTAAGTGCGTACAACAGTAAACCTGCTCCAGTGGCATTCTCAGGACTGTTAATTGTTTCAAAAGCACCGCTCATTGGCTTTGGATAGCCAAGTCTAACGTCTGCAGAAAAAACATCTTCTGCCAGTTCGACAGCGCCTTGGAGTTGTGAAGTTCCTCCGGTTATCACAATTCCAGCTCTGAGATTGTCAATCTTCATTTTTCCTATCTCATCAAGCACAACTTCAAATAATTCACGGTACCTCTGCTCCACAACCGTTGAGAGAATTTTAATATCAGTGTCTCGAGGTGCTCTATCCCCCACACTAGGAACTTCAATAGATTCTCCAGACCCATTGAGATGGGCTAAAGTACAAGCATGTTCTATTTTCAATGCTTCAGCGCTTTCAATTGGAGTTTTTAGCTCATGGGCAATATCCCTAGTAACATGGTCTCCTCCAATAGGAATAACTTTTGTGGTTAGAATTTGACCATCCTTGAAAATAGCAATATCCGTCGTGCCGCCACCAATATCAATCAAGCAAACCCCCAGATCCTTTTCATCTTTTGACAGAACCGACATACTGGAAGCCAATGGTTCTAAAACAATCTCTTGAACTTCTAAATCACATCGCTCGAGTGATTTGACAATATTTTCTTCAGCACTTCTTGAGATGGTAACAATATGAACATCAGCCTCTAATCTTATCCCAGACATACCGATTGGGTCTCTAATACCATCTTGACCATCAATAATGTAATCTTTTGGCAAGACATGAAGAATTCTTTCCTCCGAGGGAATTTGCATAGCTTTTGAGGCATCTATGGCTCCCAAAACATCAGTAGAATCTACCTCGCCGCTGTTAATTCTTACAAAACCATGACCATCGTAGCTCCTCACATGACTTCCAGCTATACCAGCAAAGACTGTATTAATTTCACAATCAGCGGCCTTTTCTGCTTGTTCAATAGCTTTAGCAATAGAGTCAACTGTGGATTCAATATTAACCACCACTCCTTTTTTTAATCCACTAGATTTATGTGTCCCTGCTCCAATTATTTTTAGATCTGAATCATCATTAATCTCAGCGATTAAAGCCACAATTTTTGAAGTACCTATATCAACAGCAGCAATAATTTCATTGAAGTTCGTTCTGGCCATAATTTCTTTACTAATTCTTCCTTTTAATTACGAATCCTTCAGCGTATCTAAGATCAATATAAGAAATTAATTCAATATTTTCTAATAGTGATTGATCCCAAACGGTTAAAAATCGATCAAAACGCTCTTCGGTATTCTTCTCACCAAGCTTAATTTTGATTAACGGTCTTATTGTTATCTCCCATGAGCCCCTCAAATCGAGCTCAATTTCTTCGATCAAAATCCCCCTTTTTACTAATTCATCATTATATAACTTGAATCTGTCAAATACTTCATTCACTCGGTCATCTGGCCCAAAAAACTGGATCAACTCACTAGGAACCACTCGTTGATCTAAATCAAATAACTCACCAGATGAATTTAATAGAAGCTTACGATTCCATAAACCAACCACATCATCCTCGACAACAAAAACATCAATAGTATTAGGTTTGTTGCTTCTGAGACGATAGATTCAACTCTTTTCAAAGAAACTCTTTTAAGATCACCTTCGATATTTATCGTTGTTATAGACTGATTAAGCGAGACAAAGATAAAACCAAGTATTAATGAGACAAGTAAACTTAGAAGAAAGGGTTTAAAAAAACTTCTCCTCTTTCCTTGGTTGGATTTTTGAAAGAATTTGAAACTTTTCTTCTTATTCTTCTTATTTTTAGTCAACAAGCTCAATTTACTTTATGTTATTTTTAAGAATTTCTAAACAAAGTGAATTAAAGTCTATCCCTTCTTCTTTAGCTGCCATCGGCACCAAACTATGACTTGTCATTCCTGGAACGGTATTGATTTCAAGAATCACAGGCCTATTCTTGTCGCTAATAAAAAAATCCAATCTACCCCACCCTCTCACATCAAACAGTTTAAAAATAGATAAGCACTCCTTCTTGATGCTTTCTTCAATATCTATGTCTAACTCGCTAGGACAAATATATTGCGTCTCATCACTGAAGTACTTGGCCTCATAGTTATAAAATTCTTCATTGCTCGCATCAATTTTTACCAAAGGGAGTACCCGCTTACAAAATACTCCTCAGCAATTATCCAATCATTTAATTGCTCAAGTTCTTTATATTTCTCTTTATAATCATTTTCTTGATTAATGATATAAACCCCTAAACTAGATCCTTGAGAACACGGCTTTATAATAAAAGGAGACCCTAAAGAGTCTGAAATCTCTGCGTATGTTGTCGCGTCTTCTAACACTAAAAAATCTGGTGTCTTGTAATTATTAGCAATAAGGATTCTTTTAGTGAAGAGCTTGTTCATGGTTAAAGAACAACTTAGTGTCTGGCTACCTGTATAAGTTATTCCTGATAACTCTAACAAACTCTGGATCTTGCCATCCTCTCCATCTGCTCCATGCAGAGCCACCCAAGCATTATCAAATTGTTCTTCTGATAAGCGCTGAAGAAAAGGCTCTTTGGTATCAATAAGATGGGCGTTAACCCCTTTTTCCTTTAAAGCCTCACAAACTGCCTCACCAGAAATTAGAGAAATATCTCGCTCTGACGAATTACCGCCATATAGAACTGCAACCTTTCCAAATTCACTCTCGGTCATGGACATGATTTTACTCGCCTATGATTCTGACTTCAGTCTCTAAGTCTACATCAAACTTAATTTTGACGACGCTTTGAACGTGTTTAATCAAGTCCTCTATATTGGCTGAGGTAGCGTCCCCTTCATTAACAATAAAGTTTGCATGCTTCATCGATATGGAGCAACCACCAATTTTATATCCCTTGAGACCGGCTCTCTCGATCAGATCTCCGGCATGTTCTGGCTTAGGGTTCTTAAAAACTGAGCCACAAGTATCCTCACTAAGCGGTTGCGTTTTAAGTCTCTTGTCTCTGATTGCTTTCAATTCAGATTTAGTGGTTGTTTGAGATTCAGGAAATTGCATGAGGCAAGAGACGAACCAGAGAGGAAAAGGAAGTTCGACCGTTCTGTAGGAAAATTTAAAATCTTTGGGGTCCAAGTGATGTATAACTCCAGCTTCGTCAATGACCTCTAAAGATTCTACAAATTCCCAAGTTTCATGACCAAATGAACCCGCATTCATTGTAAGAGCTCCACCAACTGAACCAGGGATCCCAGAAAAGAATGCTGCGGGTCCCAATTGATTCTTTTCTGCAAACAATGCCAAATCCATGCATGAAGCACCCGCTTCTACTCGGTAAGAATTCTCAGTCTCGATCCTTATCTTATCTATAGACTTCTTTGTTGATATCACAACGCCCCTAATACCGCCATCTCTAACCAGAACATTAGTCCCGTTACCCAACCATGTGATTTCCTTACCGTGGTTTGATTTAAGAAAAGTAGACAAATCATCGCGATTTTTGGGGATAAAGAAAATATCTGCCGGCCCGCCAACTTTCCATGAAGTATGTTTTGATAGCAGTTCATTGTAGTAGCAGTTATATGCTTGTTTTGACATTTTATTTAGGATATGAAGAACTTATAAGAGAAGGCTTTTCCATCATCTTATAGCAAAATTGTGTGATGTTTTCAGTAGCATTGACAAATGTTTGATCAAATGCTGCCTCTGCCATATCTTTGAGAATTCCGTCTTTTAAAATGATCTTCTTTATTATTTCTGCTAAATACTCAGGATTGAGTTTTTTGTCATCAATAATGACTGTGGCTTTCTTTTCCTCTAAGAAACGTGCATTGAAGAGTTGGTGGTTATCCATGGCATAGGGATAAGGAATCAAAATAGATGGAATACCAATTGCTGAGAGTTCTGAAACCGTCATGGCCCCAGATCTCCCTATGACTAAATCAGCCCATTCATAAGCTTTGGCCATGTCTTTAATGAATGGGAATATATCTACAGAAAATTCATTCTCTTTATATATTTGACCTATTTCCTGATAATCAAGTTCGCCTGTTTGGTGCATGACCTCAACCTTCATCTTTTTAGAAAGTTCTTTTACCGCTTTTGGTATTGAATAATTGATTGATCGAGCGCCTTGGCTTCCACCCAACACTAAGATTCTAGGACTTTTCGAATACTCATTATAAGATCTAACCTTTCGGCTAATATTGAGGATCTCATCCCTGACTGGATTGCCCAGATAGATTAGATCATCAGTCGATTTTTGAAAATACCTTGTTTTCCAATCAAAAGTCCCAGGAAATCCTTCAACAACAGCCCTTGCACGCCACATTGCTATGTATCTATTTGCTCTACCTGCTTTCGAATTTTGCTCGTGAATAGCTATAAAGGGCGTAATCAAATTGTGCTCATCAGAATCTTCGTGCTCAACAATGTAACCCGCAGACTTACAAACATCTAATGATGCATAACCACCCATCCCTAAAACTATATTAGGATTAAAATCTCTAACATATTTAATTAAATCCAACTTTGGTGGAGTGAGTAACGAAATATATTTCCTGAATCGAGAAACATTTCTAAATCTGCTCTCAAAATAAACAACATCTATTTCATTCTGGCCAAATATCTTCTTTTCCAGATCATTGCCAGTAGCAATAATAACGACTTGATGATTGTCGGATTTAAATTTTTTTGCTAGTGCTATCGCTGGGAAAACATGTCCACCCGTGCCTCCAGCAGCAATAATAATTTTATATTTTTTTTTCTTAGCCACTAGTTCTTAGATTTTTCTTGGGTTGAGGGATCTCACAACCTACCCTCAATACCATGGCTAAAGTAATAAGTGTAATGGCTATACTGCTGCTCCCATAGCTAACCAACGGTAGCGTCAGTCCTTTGGTTGGAAGAAGGCCCATATTAACCCCAAGATTAATAATCACTTGAAGTGATAACCATATGCCTATTGAAATACACAAATAACCTTGAAACATAAGCTCAGATCGAATGGCTTTAAACCCAATGACAAAAATTCGAGAAATGAGAAGGCCATATAAAGACAGAATCAATACCGTTCCCAGTAATCCCAATTCTTCAGCAATGATGGCAAAAATAAAATCTGTATGAGCCTCTGGTAAATAGAACAATTTTTGAACACTTTCACCTAAGCCAACACCAAATATTCCCCCGCTGCCTATAGCTATCAAGGAATTGGTTAATTGATAACCAGCACCAAGAGCATCTTTCCAAGGCTCAAGAAAACCTGCAAGGCGACTCATCCTGTATGGCGAAATATATATCAGAAGAGCAAAGGCAAGACCCAAGACTAAAATAAGCGCTAAAAAGTATCTTATTTTAAACCCTGCAATAAAAAATAACCCAGCGGTGACGGAAAGAATAATGACTATTGAACCAAAATCAGGTTGACCGAGGAGGAGTAAACATGCCGGTATAATAAAGATCATTGGTTTTACAAAACTCATAAAATCGCTGGTCAGGGCTTCTTGCTGTCGGTAGCAATAACCAGAAATATAAATTAACAGAAGCAATCTTGCTGGATCAACAACTTGTATATTTGGCAACGGTCCAACCTTAATCCATCGTGTTGCTCCGTTTGCCGTGACTCCTATATCAGGAATAAAAACTATAGCAAGAAGTGAGATTGCCATAACAAATAAATGATCGATGCCATGAAAAAGTGAGTGTTGTCGTTTATTTGTAGCCAAAGATTTTCCTATAACAGCTTTATCTGATTTTAAGGCTAGATAAACCAATCAAGACTAGAAAAACAGTAATGATCCAAAAACGAACAATCACTTTAGGTTCTGCCCATCCTTTTAATTCAAAATGATGGTGGACCGGTGCCATGTTAAATAATCTCTTGCCTCTCATTTTGTAGGAGCCAACTTGAAGAATGACTGATAACGTTTCCATAATAAAAACACCGCCCATAATAGCTAATATGAGTTCTTGTTTGACGATGACTGCGATCAAACCCATGGCGCCTCCTAGCGAAATAGCGCCAACATCACCCATAAATATTTGTGCTGGATAAGTGTTAAACCATAAAAATCCAAGTCCCGCTCCAGAGATTGCACAGCAGACAACAAACACCTCGCCTGCTTCTTTTAAAAAAGGTAGGTCCAGATAGGATGAAAAATTTATATTGCCGCTAACGTATGCAAAAATTCCCAAAGCTATTGAAATCATGACTACAGGAGTAATAGCTAAGCCGTCAAGACCGTCGGTTAAATTAACGGCATTGCTTGAACCAACAATTACCAGCATAGCAAAGGGTAAAAATAGCCAGCCAATGTCCCACATAATATTGTTCGTAAAAGGAATTAATATCTCGGTCGAAATAGGTTGGCTTGATACATAAAATAAGTAATTCATAGCTCCAAAAGCAACGCCTAACTGAAGTAGAAATTTTATAAAGGCTCTCATTCCATTTTTATTCCCTCTCAGTTTGATTAAATCATCAATGAAGCCGATTAAGCCAAATAGAAGCATGCTAATAATGATTGTAAGGACGAATGTATTCGAAAGATCGGCCCAAATTAAGGTACTGATTGCTACAGAAAATAATATTAATAAGCCCCCCATTGTGGGAGTGCCTTGTTTTAAAGAATGTGAGTCTGGCCCATCTTCTCTAATCACTTCACCAATTTTTTCAGTTTCAAGAAGATTGATCAATTTAGGCCCAAACACAAACGAGACTATCAATGCAGTCAATGCACTGAGAATTCCTCTTGTGGTGATATAGGTAAAAGCATTAAATGCAGAAAAGAATTCAATCAATTGATCTGAAAAATATAAAAACAAATTTTTTCCTTAATAAACTTTCTAGCGACCTATGTTGACAACATAAATTCTACCAGAGATAAATATTATATTTTATCTGGTGTAACCCCCATGACTCTTAATAATAGGAGCCACTCCAACAAAAATGGCATTGTGAGCGTCCCGAGAATAGTTGGAGGCTGCAATTTGTGCAGTTCCTGTTTTGCCGCCTACCCTATAGCCTGTCACTCTTGCCCTAACAGCTGATTTTTCAACCACTTGTTCAAGCATAGCTAAAAGTATTGCTGATGTGTCTTGAGACAACACTCTATTGCCTCTAACTTCTTCATCAAGTCGTTCTAAAGAAATATTATTCTTGACACCATCATTAGCAATGGTGGCATAGGAGCTTGCCAATTGAATTAAACTAACATCAACATTATAGCCAAAAGCTAATGAAGCTCTCATGCCATCCCCCCATCTATCATATGAGCTGTCCAAGGTGCCCGAAGTCTCACCAGGAAATCCTGAAGTTGTCGCTTCACCGATTCCCAGTTTTGACAACGTTTCAAAGTATAGTTTGGGTGGTGTTAACAGTGAAATTTTAGAAGCACCAACATTACTAGATTTGATCAAGATTTCTTCTAAATTTAATGGTCCATAATATCGAGGATCCTTGATCTCTCTTGAACCAATCTTATATGGAACAGTATCGATCGTATCTGTTGGGTTAAAGATTTTATGTTCAAGCGCTGTTGCGACGATTAAAGTCTTAAAAGTTGAGCCCGGTTCAAACCTATCAGTGGTAACTCGATTTTTATAAAATTCTGGCAACCTTAATCTAAGATCAGACATATCAGCAGAAGGGTAATTGGTCATAGCCAGAACCTCACCTGTTTCTATGTCTAGAACAACTACGGAACCTCTTTTACCTTGAAATTTTTTGACTCCTTCACTCAATGCACTGTGAGCTATGTATTGAATTTTAATATCAATGCTTGAGTTAAAATCCAGCCCTTGTTTAGCAGGCTTAATAACTTCTATATCACGAATTGTATTTAAGGCGATGTCAGTGAGTGTTCTTTTTCTTCCATCCTGTCCTGACAAATATTCATTAAGAGCGTATTCCAGCCCTTCTTGACCTTGATCTTCGTTATTATTAAATCCAACGAGCTGAGTAGTCACTTCACCATTGGGATTAAATCTTTTGTAATCTTTTTCGAGCCGAAAATAATTACTTTTAGGTAGATTGCTAATTAAATCAATTTGATCCTTATTTAACTCCCTAGATAGGACAAAGTATCTTCTTGAAGATCTTTTCCTTATTTCTTGATCAATGGATTGATGATCGACCTTTAAGATATGACTTAGAGATTGTGTTAACTCGTCATATCGATTGGATGCTAAGAAAACTTTAGGATCTATGACCAAGTTATTAACTGGAATACTAACAGACAAAGGGCTCATATTTCGATCAAATATGGTTCCACGACTCGAGGGTATAGTAAAAGTTTTTATATGTTTCTTATCACCTTCAGTACTCAGAAAATCTGCTTCGATATATTGCAGATAAAACGATCGAGCCAAAAGAATAATAATCAATGAAACAAGAATAAAACAAAGAAAAATAAAGCGGTTTCTTATCAAAGATAAATTATTCCTAGTGTTATTCATTAATTAAAACAATCTTAATCTTGGATGAATCCGGTAATTTCATTGCAGCCTTCTCAGACGCTTCTTTTTCAAGACTTAAACCCGATGTAATTTCTGACAAATCTAATCTTAACTGCTTCCATCTGATTTCTTGTTGATCCTTTTGCTTGATTAATGCCTGATATTCTTTAAATAATTCTCTGTTTTGATAATGAAGGTCAATTTCGTAAACCGCTGAAATAGACACCAATACAAACCAGAATAAGGGCCACGCGCATGATCTAAAATTATTGTTCATGTTAATTTTTCTGCCGTCCTTAATATGGCGCTTCTTGATCTTGGGTTATTTTTAATTTCTTCATCTGATGCTCTAATTTTTTTATGTATGACCTTCAATTCAGAGTCGTCATTAATGTTGGGTAGCTTCGCAAGCTTTGGGTCTATTCTTGACTTGTCTCTAAAAAATCTTTTCACCATTCGATCTTCTAGTGAATGAAAACTAATAATGGAAATTCTTCCACCTTGTGCGGTTCTTTCTAAACAAAAATCCAATAACGATCTTAATTCTTCTAATTCTTGATTAATATGCATTCTAATGGCTTGAAATGTCTTCGTCGCTGGGTGTCTTTTTTCTTTTTTATTGTGCCTTTTTACATTTTGAATGAGCTCAGCAAGTTCAGATGTTCTGTTAATTGACTTGATGTTCCTCTGCTCAACAATTCTTTCAGCTATTTTCCCAGAATATGTTTCTTCTCCAAGCTCCCAAATAATCTTGTTAATTTCCTTCTGGCTTGCTGAATTAATCCAATCCTTGGCTGAGATACCATTTCGCTGATCCATTCTCATATCTAAGTCAGCATCCTTCATAAAGCTAAACCCTCTCTCAGCTGTGTCTAACTGGTAGGAAGACACGCCTAAGTCTGCAATTATTCCATCAAAGAATTTAGGTCCTTGTAATTTATCAATTGTTACACCTAGATCTTTGAAACTAGATTTAATAACAGTCAACTTCTGACTTGAAATCTTTGAGCGGATATAATTTATAGAGTCTTGATCTCTATCAGAGACTATCAACCTTCCTCCTTGAGTCAATCGTTGTAAAATTAATTCAGTATGACCACCAAAACCTACGGTAGCATCAAGATATATTCCTTCTGGGTTAGTAATTATTGAGTCGATTGCCTGCTTAGGAAGAACAGGCGTATGTATAGCATTAACCATTGGAAAAATTAACAACTATAAACTAAGAAATATAGAGATTTAGGCATCCTGCCTTTTTAAGAACTTTGGAATATCTAATATC
>LUMD01000313.1_pt1 | contig 16027 bp, 10 predicted proteins | sample 729651 | NCBI WGS metagenome assembly LUMD01 (sample SAMN03860272, study PRJNA289734) | marine metagenome | biome: seawater column; feature: ocean; material: water; isolation source: Red Sea water column Station 34 - depth 258m | place: Saudi Arabia: Red Sea | collected 2011-10-15 | depth 258 m | reverse complement strand
ACCTGCAGCCGTACATCGGTACCACGATCGACGCCAAGATCATCGAGTTGGACAAGAACCGCAACAACGTCGTCCTGTCCCGCCGCGCCTGGCTGGAGGAGACCCAGAAGGAGCAGCGCGAGGAGTTCCTCCACGACCTGCGTCCCGGCGAGGTCCGCAAGGGCGTGGTGTCCAGCGTCGTCAACTTCGGCGCCTTCGTCGACCTGGGCGGCATGGACGGCCTGATCCACGTGTCCGAGTTGTCGTGGAAGCACGTCGACCACCCCGGTTCGGTGGTCTCGGTCGGCGACGAGATCGAGGTGCAGGTCCTCGAGGTCGACCTGTCCCGCGAACGCATCAGCCTCTCGCTGAAGGCCACCCAGCAGGATCCGTGGCAGGAGTTCGCCGGCGCCCACCAGGTGGGCGAGTTGGTGTACGGCCGGGTCACCAAGCTCGTGCCGTTCGGCTCGTTCGTCCAGGTGGGTGACGGGATCGAGGGACTGGTCCACATCTCCGAGATGTCGGCCCACCACGTCGACCTGCCCGAGCAGGTCGTCACCCCGGGCGAGGAACTCTGGGTGAAGATCATCGACCTCGACCTCCAGCGCCGTCGGATCAGCCTGTCCATCAAGCAGGCCGCCGAGGGTGGCGCCGTGGCCGCCGAGTACCAGGAGCACTTCGGCGAGCACGCCTACGACGACGAGGGCAACTACATCGGTGGCGAGGCCTCCGAGGGCCAGGAGGCCTGGGCCGACGTGTACGCCGAGGAGGATGCTGCGGAAGCACCCGAGGTGTCGGCCGAGGAAGCCCCCGTCGAGGACCTTGAGGCCCCGGCCGAGGAGCCCCTGGAGACCACCGAGGCCTGACCGGCCCGACGGCCGGGACCCGCGGGCCTCGACGCGTCGCCATGCTCGAGATCGGCCTGACCGGGGGCATCGGCTCCGGAAAGTCCACCGTCGCCGCACTCCTCGTGGAACGCGGCGCCGTGCTGCTGGACGCCGACGCCATCGTGCGCGACCTGCAGCAGCCCCTCCGGCCCGTGTTCGTCGCCATGGTCGAACGCTGGGGCGACAGCATCGTGGCCGCCGATGGGACGCTCGACCGGCAGGCCGTGGCGGACCTCGTGTTCGACGACGACGAGGAACTGCAGGCGCTCAACGCCATCGTCCACCCGGCCGTCGGCGACGAGATGACCCGGCGTCGAGGGGAACTCGCCGCCACCGACGCCACGGTCCTGCTGGACATCCCGCTCCTCGTGGAGTCGGGGCACGAGGGCCTCGGCGGCGTCGTGGTCGTCGACGTCGACCCGGAGGTGGCGGTGCGCCGGCTGGTCGAGCACCGGGGCTACGCCGAAGAGGACGCCCGGCTGCGGATCTCCCGGCAGGCCTCCCGGGAGGAGCGCCTGGCGAAGGCGGACTTCGTGGTCGACAACTCCGGCACCCCCGAGGACCTGGAGCGCGAGGTCGACCGCTGCTGGACCTGGATCGGCATGCTCGAGCGGCCGGAGCCGGGCGGTGAGGTGCGGCGGCTCGGCAGCCGGGTGGAGCGGGGCGAGGGCTGAGGCCCGGGAGGCCGTCACCCCCCCGTGGGTACGCTGCGCCCGTGGAGGAACCTGCAGGCGATAAGGCCGAGGATCAGGCTGAGGAGCAGCGCTTCGTCGTCGAGGCGCCCTTCCCGCCGGCCGGCGACCAGCCGAAGGCGATCGCCGAACTGTCGGACGGCATCCTGGGCGGTGAGCGCTTCCAGACCCTGCTCGGCATCACCGGCAGCGGCAAGAGCGCCACGCTGGCCTGGGTGATCGAGCAGGTCCAGCGCCCCACCCTCGTCATCGCCCCCAACAAGTCGCTGGCCGCCCAGCTGGCCAACGAGTTCCGGGCCTTCTTCCCGAACAACCGGGTCGAGTACTTCGTCTCCTACTACGACTACTACCAGCCCGAGGCGTACCTGCCCTCGAGCGACACGTTCATCGAGAAGGACTCGTCGGTGAACGACGAGATCGACCGTCTGCGCCACTCGGCCACGGCGGCCCTGCTGACCCGCAGGGACACGATCGTGGTGGCCTCGGTGTCGTGCATCTACGGCCTCGGCAACCCGGCGATGTACAAGGACCAGCTGCTGGTGCTGCGCGTGGGTGAGGACCTCGGGGCCGGGGACAAGGTGGGCCAGCGGGCCGCCCTGGCCCGGTTGGTCGACATGCAGTACGAGCGCAACGACCTGGTACTGGGCCGCGGCAAGTTCCGGGTGCGGGGCGACACGCTCGAGATCCACCCCGCCTACGAGGAAACGGCGGTTCGCGTCTCGCTGTTCGGCGACGAGGTCGAGTCCATCACCGAGGTGGACGCTCTGACCGGCGAACACCTCCGAGAGCTCGACGAACTGGTGGTGTTCCCGGCCACCCACTACGCCGCCGACCGGGTGGTGCTGGCCCGGGCCATGGAGCGCATCCAGGACGAGCTCCAGCATCGGCTGGCGTTCTTCGAGGGTGAGCAGAAGCTGCTCGAGGCCCAGCGACTGCGGATGCGCACCGAGCACGACCTCGAGATGCTCTCGGAACTGGGCTTCTGCAACGGTGTCGAGAACTACAGCGCCCCCATCGATGGCCGGGGACCCGGGGAGCAGCCGTACACGCTGCTCAACTACTTCCCCGACGACTTCCTGGTGGTGCTGGACGAGTCGCACGTGGCGGTCCCGCAGCTGAACGGCCAGTACCACGGCGACCGGAGCCGCAAGGAGACCCTCATCGAGCACGGCTTCCGGCTGCCGTCGGCCGCCGACAACCGCCCGCTGCGCTTCGAGGAGTTCCTCGAGACGGTCGGGCAGGTGGTTCTGCTCTCGGCCACGCCAGGCCAGTGGGAACTCGACAACAGCAGCCGGGTGGTCGAGCAGATCGTGCGCCCGACCGGGCTGGTCGACCCCGAGGTGGTCGTGCGTCCCACCCGGGGCCAGATCGACGACCTCCAGGGGATGATCGAGGAGCGGGTCGCGGCCGACCAGCGGGTGCTCGTCACCACGCTCACCAAGAAGATGGCCGAGGAGCTCACCGACTACCTCCTGGAGCACGGCGTCCGGGTGCGCTACCTGCACTCCGACATCGACACCGTCGAGCGCATCGAGATCCTCCGCGACCTGCGCCTCGGCGAGTTCGACGTGCTCGTCGGCATCAACCTGCTGCGGGAGGGCCTCGACCTGCCCGAGGTGTCGCTGGTGGCGATCCTCGACGCCGACAAGGAGGGATTCCTGCGCAGCGAGACGTCGCTGGTGCAGACCATCGGCCGGGCCGCCCGCAACGTGGACGGCCAGGTGGTCATGTACGCCGACGAGGTCACCGCCTCGATGCAGCGGGCCCTCACCGAGACGAACCGGCGGCGGGCGCTCCAGCAGGCGTACAACGAGGAGCACGGCATCGACCCGCAGACCGTCCGCAAGGCGGTCAGCGACATCCTCGAGGTGATCCGCCCCGACCGGGAGGGGGCGCCGGTGCCCAAGGGGCGTCGCCGTCGCGGCGAGCGCCTGGTCGACGAGATGTCCGACCTGCCCCGGGCGGACCTCGAGCGCCTACTGGGCTCCCTCGAGGAGGAGATGAAGGAGGCCGCCGGCGACCTGCGCTTCGAGTACGCCGCCCGCCTCCGGGACGAGATCAGCGAGCTCCGCCGGGAACTCCGCGACCTCGCCGAGCACGCCTGACCGGAGTGGTCGCGGGTCCGGAGCGCTGCGGGGGCTACCGGTAGGCTCGCCGCCGTGTCCGAACGACTGGTGGTGCGCGGGGCGCGCGAGCACAACCTGCGCGACGTCGACCTCGACCTGCCCCGCGACCACCTGATCGTCTTCACCGGCATCTCCGGCTCGGGCAAGTCGTCGCTGGCCTTTGACACCATCTACGCCGAGGGCCAGCGGCGCTACGTCGAGTCGCTCTCGGCCTACGCCCGGCAGTTCCTCGGCCAGATGGACAAGCCGGACGTCGACTTCATCGAGGGCCTCTCGCCGGCGATCTCCATCGACCAGAAGAGCGCCTCGCGCAACCCGCGTTCGACGGTCGGCACGATCACCGAGGTCTACGACTACCTGCGTCTGCTCTACGCACGAATCGGCGTCCCACACGACCCGGAGACGGGGGAGCGGCTGGTCCGCCAGACCCCGCAGCAGATCGTGGACCGGGTCCTGGAGATGGAGCCGGGCACCCGCTTCCAGGTGCTGGCGCCGGTGGTGCGCGGCCGCAAGGGCACCTACGACACCCTCCTGGCCGACCTCGCCACGCAGGGCTTCAGCCGGGCCATCGTCGACGGCGAGCTGCACGAACTCACCGACGACATGGACCTGGCCCGCTACGAGCAGCACACCATCCAGGTGGTCGTCGACCGGCTGGTCCTGCGCGACGGCATCGAACGCCGCCTCACCGAGTCGATGGAGGCGGCCCTCGCCCTGGCCGAGGGGGTCGCCGAGATCCAGGTCGTGCCACGGACCGAGGAGGTCGACGAGGACGGCGAGCCGGTCGAGCCGCAAACCATCGTCTTCAGCCAGCACCTCTCCCGTCCCAGCGACGGCAAGTCCTTCGAGGAGCTGGCCCCCCGAAACTTCTCCTTCAACAGCCCCTACGGGGCGTGCAGCCACTGCGACGGCCTCGGCGCAGTCTTCGAGGTGGACCCGGAACTGGTCGTGCCGAACCGGGACCTCAGCCTCGAGGAGGGTGCCATCGCCCCCTGGTCGGGCGGCCACAACCGCTACTTCAAGCGGCTCGTCGCCGCCGTGGCCGAGGACCAGGACATCGACCCGGCGGCTCCCTGGCGGTCGCTGCCGGCGAGGCAGCAGCGGCTCCTGCTGGAGGGCGGCATCGACCACCGGGTGCAGGTCCGCTACAAGAACCGCTTCGGTCGCAACCGGGTCTACTCGGCGCACTTCGAGGGCGTCGTGCCGTACCTGCGGCGCCGGCACCAGGACAGCGAGAGCGACAGCGCCCGGGAGCAGATCGAGGGCTACATGCGCCAGGTGCCCTGCCCCGAGTGCGGCGGGGCGCGGCTCAACCCGCTGTCGCTGGCGGGGAGCATCGACGGCCACTCGGTGCACGACGTGTGCGAGCTCCCGATCGGCGAGGCCGCCAAGGTGCTGGCCGGCCTGGAACTCACCGACCGGGAGGCCATGATCGCCGAACCGGTCCTCAAGGAGGTCAACGCCCGCCTCGGGTTCCTCCTCGACGTGGGCCTCGACTACCTGTCGCTCTCGCGTTCGGCAGCCACCCTCGCCGGCGGCGAGGCGCAGCGCATCCGCCTCGCCTCCCAGATCGGCAGCGGCCTGGTCGGCGTGCTCTACGTCCTCGATGAACCCTCCATCGGCCTGCACCAGCGGGACAACCGGCGCCTCATCGAGACCCTGCTGCGGCTCCGGGACCTCGGCAACACGGTCGTCGTCGTCGAGCACGACGAGGAGACCATCCGCAGCGCCGACTACGTCGTCGACATCGGCCCGGGCGCCGGCGAGCACGGCGGCGCCGTCGTCCACTCCGGGACTCTGCCGGCGCTCCTGAAGAAGCGGGCGTCGCTCACCGGGCAGTACCTCTCGGGGAGGAAGGCGATCCCGGTGCCCGAGGCCCGCAGGCCCGGCACCGGTGGCGTGCTCACGGTGCGTGGGGCCCGGGAGAACAACCTGGCCGACGTCGACGTCGAGTTCCCCCTGGGGCGGTTCGTGGCCGTCACCGGCGTGTCCGGTTCGGGCAAGTCGACGCTCGTCAACGAGATCCTCCACAAGGGCCTCATGCAGGCCGTCTACCGCTCCAAGGTGCCGCCCGGCCTCCACACCGCCATCGACGGCATCGACCAGGTCGACAAGGTCATCAACATCGACCAGGCGCCCATCGGCCGCACCCCCCGCTCCAACGCCGCCACCTACACGGGCGTGTTCGACCACGTCCGCAAGCTCTTCGCCCAGACCGAGGAGTCACGGGTACGGGGCTACAAGCCCGGACGCTTCAGCTTCAACGTCAAGGGCGGCCGCTGCGAGGCCTGCTCGGGCGACGGCACGCTCCGGATCGAGATGCACTTCCTGCCGGACGTGTACGTGCCCTGCGAGGTCTGCAGGGGCGCCCGCTACAACCGGGACACCCTCGACATCGAGTTCAAGGGCCGTACTATCGCCGACGTGCTCGACATGCCCTGCGAGGAGGCGTTGGAGTTCTTCGAGAGGCAGCCCTCGATCACCCGCCACATGAAGACGCTGGTGGACGTCGGCCTGGGCTATATCCGCCTGGGGCAGTCGGCGCCCACCCTCTCGGGCGGCGAGGCGCAGCGGGTGAAGCTGGCGTCCGAGTTGGCGAAGCGGCCGACCGGCCACACCGTCTACATCCTCGACGAGCCCACCACCGGCCTCCACTTCGAGGACGTGCGCCGGCTGCTCACCGTCCTCAGCCGCCTCGTGGACCAGGGCAACACCGTCATCGTGATCGAGCACAACCTGGACGTGGTCAAGACCGCCGACTGGCTGATCGACCTCGGTCCCGAGGGCGGGCGTGGCGGCGGCACCGTCGTCGCGGCGGGAACCCCCGAGGAGGTTGCGGCTGTGGCGGAGAGCCACACCGGTCGCTTCCTGCGGGACATTCTGGAGGCCTGATCCCTCCCTGACGGGCCAGGGGGCGTCCGGTCCGGTGGTGGCGCTGGCGGAAGCCGGCCTGCCGCATACCCTGCGGGCATGCTCGAGCGGCCCCCCTCCGGGACCATCCCCGACGCCCCCGGCTCCTACCAGTTCCTGGACGGCGAGGGGCGGGTGCTGTACGTGGGGAAGGCGAAGAGCCTGCGCCACCGCCTCAACAGCTACTTCGGCCGCCGGGACCGCGTCGCCACGCGTACCGCGCAGATGCTGGACGCCGCCGAGACGGTCGAGTGGATCCGTGTGGCCAACGAACTCGAGGCCCTGATGCTCGAGTTCAGCCTCATCCAGGAGCATTCGCCCCGTTTCAACGTCGACCTCAAGGACGACAAGAGCTACCCGCTGCTGGCACTCACGCTCGACCACGAATGGCCCCGGGCCATGGTCGTGCGGGGCCGACGCCGGAAGGGGGTCCGCTACTTCGGGCCCTATGGCAGCGCCGGGGCGATCCGCGAGACGCTCGACCTGCTGTTGCGCACCTTCCCCGTGCGAACCTGCTCGGACAACAAGCTCGAGGAGCACCGTCGGCTGGGACGCCCCTGCCTCCTCTTCCACATCGAGAAGTGCGCCGGGCCCTGCGTCGACGAGGTCACGAAGGGGGACTACGAGGCACTCCTCGAGGACCTGGGACGGGTCCTCGCCGGCGACACCGACGACGTCGAAGCCCGCCTCGAGGAGCGGATGGCCGTCGCCTCCGAGGCCCTCGAGTTCGAGGCCGCCGCCCGCTGGCGGGACCGCCTGGGCAGCGTCCGCAAGGTCGCCGAGCGGCAGCAGATGGTCGGAACCCGCAACGAGTCGCTGGACGTGTTCGGGATCTTCGGTGACGAACTGGAGGCGGCTGTCCAGGTCTTCTACGTGCGGCGGGGACGCGTGGTCGGTCGAAAGGGCTTCGTCGTGGAGCGCATCGAGGACCTCGCCCCGGGTGACCTGGCCGGCGAGGTGCTGGCCGCCCACTACCGGGGCGATCCACCACAGGGGATTCCGCGGGAGGTGCTGCTTCCCGACCTTCCCACCGAGGCCGACCTCCTGGCCGAGTGGCTGGGTGGGCTGCGGGGGAGCCGCGTCGGCATCCGCGTTCCGCAGCGGGGCGACAAGCGCGAACTCCAGGCGACGGTCACTCGCAACGCCGAGGAGGAGTTCGTCCGGCACCGACTCAAGCGGGCCGCCGACCACAACAGCCGCGCACGTGCCCTCGAGGAACTGCGCGACGCCCTGGGCCTGCCGGACGCGCCCCTGCGGATCGAGTGCTTCGACATGAGCCACCTGCAGGGCACCGACTACGTGGGGTCGATGGTCGTCGTCGAGGACGGACTTGTCCGCAAGCAGGAGTACCGGCGCTTCCGGGTGCGCGGTGTCCCCGGCAACGACGACTACGCCGCCATGGAGGAGGTGCTCACCCGTCGACTCCGCGCCTATCTCGAGGAGGCCGCGCTGCCGGTCGCCGAACGACCCGGCCGCTTCGCCTACCCGCCACAGCTGCTGCTGGTGGACGGGGGGAAGGGGCAGTTGGGCGTGGCTGAACGGGTCGTCGCCGGCCTCGGGCTCGGGGACCGGATCCCGGTGGCGGCCCTCGCCAAGCGCTTCGAAGAGGTGTTCGTCCCGGGCCGGGAGGCGTCGATCCTCCTGCCGCGGGGCTCCGAGGCGCTGTACCTGCTCCAGCGGATCCGGGACGAGTCGCACCGCTTCGCCGTCGCCTACCACCGCCAGCTGCGCTCCCGCCGGATGACGGGCTCGGTCCTGGACGGCATCCCCGGCCTCGGCCCGACCCGCCGGGCCCGCCTGGTGAAGGAACTGGGTGGGGTGCGCAAGGTGCAGGCGGCATCCCTCGAGGACCTGCGGGCCCTCTCCTGGTTGCCCGACGCCGTCGCCGAGGCGGTGCACTCCACCGCGCACCGGCCGGCCACCCGGTCCGATCCGGACGGCGGCCCCGCCTAGCATCGGGGCCGTGAGCGAGTTCCTCGTGGTGACGGGTCTCTCCGGGGCGGGGCGTACCGAGTTCGCCAGTGACCTGGAGGACCTGGGCTGGGTCGTGATCGACCGCTTGCCCGCCGACCTGATGGGCAAGGTCGCCGACCTTGCCAGCGGCCCCGACTCGCCGTGGGATCGTGTGGCCTTCGCCCTCAGGAGCGACACCCTCGACGGCGAGACGCTCGCCGGCATCGAGGAACTCCGCACGATGGTCGGTGAACTCGGCATCGTCTTCCTGGACTGCTCGACCGAGGTGCTGGTCCAGCGCTACGAGGGCAGCCGCCGACCCCATCCGTTGGGCGGTGGCGCCGGCCTGGCCGACACCATCGAGGCGGAGCGGGCACTGATGGAACCGGTCCGGTCGGTGGCCGACGTGGTGGTGGACACCTCGCAGCTCAACGTCCACGAACTGCGCGAGAAGGTCGAGGGCCTCTATGGCAGGGACGACGACAGGACGCTGCGGCTGGCCGTGTCCTCGTTCGGCTTCAAGCACGGGGCGCCACGTGATGCCGACCTGGTGTTCGACTGCCGGTTCCTGCCCAACCCCCACTGGGTCGACCAACTGCGACCCCTGACCGGGTGCGACGCCCCCGTGCAGGAGCATGTCCTGGGGAGCGACCTGGCACGCGACTTCCTGGCCCGCCTGGAGGGCCTCCTCGACCTGCTCCTTCCGGCGTTCATGGGGGAGGGGCGCTCGTACCTGTCGGTGGCGTTCGGATGCACCGGGGGTCGGCACCGCTCCGTGGCGATCGCCGAGGCGGTGGCCGAGTCGCTGCGGGAGCGGGGCGAGGAGCCGATCGTCACCCATCGCGACATCCAGCGCTGATCGGCCGCCCGACGGAGCCGTGTGACCGATCTCCCGCGTCGAAATGCGGGCGAGAGGGTGGCGAGGCGGCGTTCATCGGCTAGCAATGCGGGGGGGCATTTCGCCCCCCCTTTTCAAGACGCGGCCGTCGCGCCGCAGGAGGCTCCATCTCGATGACCGTCCGCGTGGGTGTGAACGGCTTCGGCCGCATCGGCCGCAACTTCTTCCGGGCCGCCAGGGCCCAGGGCGCCGACCTCGAGTTCGTCGCCGTCAACGACCTGGGGTCCATCGACACGATGGCCTTCCTGCTGGCCAACGACTCGGTGCACGGCGCCCTCGATGCCAAGGTCCGGGCCACCCGTGACGGCATCGTCGTCGACGGCCAGAAGATCAGGGTCCTCTCCGAGCGCAACCCGGCCGACCTGCCGTGGGGGGACCTCGGCGTCGACGTCGTGATCGAGTCCACGGGCATCTTCACGGCCCGGGACAAGGCGGCCCTGCACCTCGAGGGCGGTGCCAAGAAGGTCATCATCTCGGCCCCGTCGGGCGACTGCGACGCCACGTTCGTGGTCGGCGTCAACGACGACGACTACGACCCCGCCAAGCACCACGTCGTCTCCAACGCCTCGTGCACCACGAACTGCTTCGTGCCGATGATCAAGGTGCTGGACGACACGTTCGGCGTCGAGCGGGGCTTCATGACCACGACGCACGCCTACACGGGCGACCAGAGCCTCGTGGACGGCCCCCACAGCGACCTGCGTCGCGCCCGCGGCGCGGCCGTCAACATCGTGCCGACCTCCACCGGTGCGGCACGGGCGACCAGCCTCGTGATGCCCAAGATGAAGGGCCGCCTCGACGGCATATCGCTGCGGGTCCCGATCCCCGACGGCTCGATCACCGACTTCGTGGGCACCCTCAGGAAGGAGGCCACGATCGAACAGGTCAACGCCGCCTACGCCGAGGCCGCCCGCCGGGGACCGCTCTCGAAGGTGCTCCGCTGGTGTCGGCCGACATCGTGGGCCGGCCCGCCTCCTGCACCATCGACGCCGGCCTCACCATGGCCTCCGGGAACATGGTCAAGGTCTGCGGCTGGGACGACAACGAGATGGGCTACTCGACCCGCCTGGTCGACCTCTCGAAGGTCGTCGGCACCCGCCGCACCAAGAAGGCCAAGGCCAAGAGAGGCCGCAGGTAGCGACACCGGAGGCACCGGCGATGGACGTCCCCCGACTGGAGGACCTCGGCGACCTGGCCGGCCGCCGGGTGCTGGTCCGTTGCGACTTCAACGTCCCCCTCTCGGGAGGCGAGATCACCGACGACCTGCGCATCCGGGCGGCGCTGCCCACGCTGCGGTACCTGCTCGACGCCGGCGCCGAGGTCACCGCCTGCTCGCACCTCGGACGCCCCAAGGGGGTGCCCGACCCAGCGTTCGCCATGGACCCGGTCCGGGAGCGGCTGTCCGAGATGGCGCCCGGCGTGGCGCTGCTCGAGAACCTGCGCTTCGACCCGGGCGAGACGGCGAACGACGAGACGTTCGTCCAGCGCCTGGTCGACGGGCAGGACGCCTACGTCAACGACGCCTTCGGCGCCTCCCACCGTGCCCATGCCTCGGTGGTCGGTCCGCCCCGCCACCTGCCCTCGGCAGCCGGCCGCCTGCTGGCCCGCGAGGTCGAGGTGCTCGGCGGCCTCCGGGAGTCACCCCGCCGGCCGTTCGTCGGGATCATGGGCGGCGCCAAGGTCAGCGACAAGCTCGGCGTGATCGACGCCCTGCTGGGCGTCGTGGACGAGCTCATCGTGGGCGGAGGCATGTGCTTCACCTTCCTCGCGGCACGCGGCGCCTCGGTCGGAGCGTCCCTCCTCGAGGACGACATGGTCGAGACCTGCGCCCGCCTGCTCGACTCCGGCGCCCCGATCCGCCTACCGATCGACATCACCGCCCTCGGCCCCGGCGGCCGCATCGGCGACCCGTCGGCTGGCGGCGAGGTCCGCCAGGCCGGCACTTCGCTGCCCGACGGCTGGGCGGGGCTCGACATCGGCCCGGGCTCAGCCGTCGAGTTCTCGGACGTGATCGCCGAGGCCCGCACGGTGCTGTGGAACGGCCCCATGGGCGTCTTCGAGGACCCCCGCTTCGCCGCCGGTACCCGCACCGTCGCCGAGGCCGTGGCCGAGTGCCGCGGCTTCACCGTCGTCGGCGGCGGCGACTCGGCGGCTGCCGCCCGCCAGTTCGGCGTGGACGACCGCATGGACCACGTGTCGACCGGTGGGGGCGCGGCGCTGGAACTGATCGAGCAGGGCGACCTGCCGGGCCTGGCGGCCCTGCGGGGCGAGGCCTGACCCCCCATACCCGCACGACCCCGACGACGATCCGAGGACGAGGAGCGCAGACGATGGCGACCACCCGGCGACCGCTGATCAGCGGCAACTGGAAGATGCACCACAACCACTTCGAGGCCATCCAGACGGTCCAGAAGCTGGCCTTCGTGCTGAACCCGGCCGACCACGACGCCGTCGACGTGTCGGTGCACCCGCCCTTCACCGACATCCGGTCGGTCCAGACCGTCATCGAGTCGGACGAGATGCGCCTTCTGCTGGGCGCCCAGCACTGCCACTTCGAGGAGAAGGGCGCCTACACCGGTGAGGTGGCCCCCGGGATGCTGGCCAAGTTGAACGTGGCCCTCGTGATCGTCGGCCACTCGGAGCGCCGGCAGGTGTTTGGCGAGACCGACGACGACGTGCGCCGGAAGGTGGGCGCAGTGCTGGCCCACGGCATGACGCCGATCATGTGCTGTGGCGAGACCCAGGAGGAGCGCGAGGCCGGCGCCACCGAGGAGCGGGTCACGAGCCAGGTGCAGGCCGGGCTGGCCGGGCTCTCCGCCGGTCAGGTGGGCGGCCTCGTGGTCGCCTACGAGCCCATCTGGGCCATCGGCACCGGCCTCACCGCCACCCCCGAGGATGCCCAGGCCGTGTGCCGGGTGGTGCGGCAGGTCGTGGCCGACGGCTGGGGGCAGGCGGCCGCCGACGCCGTGCGGATCCAGTACGGCGGCTCGGTGAAGCCGGTCAACGCCCCCGACCTGATGGTGCAGCCTGACGTCGACGGCCTGCTGGTGGGCGGGGCCTCGCTGGACGCCGATGAGTTCGCCCGCATCGTGGCGTACCACCGGCTCGTCGGTTGATGGCCGGGCTGGGCGCCGGGCCGATCCGGGAACCTCGCCGGTAGCCTGTCGCCACCATGTTCGTCCTCACCGCGATCCTCTTCGTCGCCTCGGCGCTGGGCCTCATCTTCCTCGTGCTGCTCCACAGCGGGAAGGGCGGCGGGCTGTCGGACATGTTCGGTGGCGGCATCGGCGCACAGACCGCCGGTTCCACCGTGGTCGAGCAGAACCTCGACCGCATCACCGTCGTGACGGCGCTCGTCTTCGTCTTCGCGACGGTGGCCCTCGGCCTGATGTACTGAGCGCCGCCCGGCGCCCCTCAGCGGGCGAAGGCGGCAGCGTGGATGCAGGCGGTCGGGAGCACCAGCGCCTGGCCGACGATGCGGTCGGTGCGCACGTGGTGCTCGATGCCGTGCCCCAGGCCCTCCCGTCGTTCCGAGGGCGCCCCGGCGAGCCGGCCGATGAACCGCAGCGCCCGGCCTGCCGAGTGGTGGCCATCGCTGGTGGGTCGCTCCAGTAGGTGCGAGCGCACGAGGGCCGGCCAGTGGGGACGCAGCAGGTCGGGCGTGGCGAACAGGTCGGCGGCGACGATCCGACGGCCGTGGGCGACCACCACGCCGCACTGGCCGGGAAGTGGACCCTTGCCGGCGAGGTCGGCGACGGCGGCGCTGCGCCGAGTGTCGCGCTCGAGGTAGGTATCGGCATCGGCCATGGCCCGGCTGGGAGAGCTGACCCCCATGCGGTCGAGTTCGAGGTCGACCGAGTGCCAGACGGCGCCCTGGTCGCTGTGGCGCTCCGCCGCCCGGCCGCCGACGGTGGCGAGCCGGGCGGCGACGGCGTCCTGCTTGGTACGGCGCACGCGCCGTGGGGCCATCACCTCACCCGAGGAGAACTCGCGGCGGCTGCCCCAGCGGCCCTGCTCGAGGCAGGTCACGGGGATCTCGAGGGTGGCGCCGGCGGGCACCAGGACGCTGACGTTGAGCGTGCGGTTCTGGGCGCCCCCGACGAGGGTCTCGCCCTCGACCAGGAGGATGGCGTCGCTGGTGGGGTTGGTGACGGTGAGCGTCGGGACCGAGGCGTTGGGGAGTTCGTCGACCACGAGCCCGGACCCGGGGCCGGTGGCGATCGGGGGCAGGTCGGCCGGCGGGAGGTAGACGGGGAAGAACGAGACGCCGAGGCGGGTGATGGGGCGGCCGACGGCGGCGAACTCGAGGGTGGGGATGGCCATGGTGGGGGCTCCTGTTCGTCAGGGGGGTCTGCAGGAACGGTGTAGGCCGACCGTGTGACACGGCCGGGGCCCGATGGGGGCGCCGGATGGGGGAGACTGGGCTGATGGGCCGCTACGTGGGGGCGATCGACCAGGGGACCACCAGTACGCGCTTCATGGTCTTCGACCACGACGGCGGTGTGGTGGCGCAGGCGCAGCGGGAGCACCGGCAGGTCTTCCCGCAGCCGGGGTGGGTCGAGCACGACGCCGCCGAGATCCTCGCCAACACGACGGCGGTGGTCTCGGAGGCGCTGGCCGGGGCGGGCCTGGAGGCAGCCGACCTGGTGGCGGTGGGGATCACCAACCAGCGGGAGACGACCGTGCTCTGGGACCGGCACACGGGTGAGCCCGTGCAGCACGCGGTGGTGTGGCAGGACACCCGCACCGCCGAACTTGTCGAGCACCTGGCGGGAGAGGTCGGGCCTGACCGTTGGCGGGCCACGACCGGACTGCCGCTGGCGACCTACTTCTCGGGTCCGAAGGTGGCGTGGCTGCTCGAGCACGTCGGTGGCCTGGCCGGTCGGGCAGCGGCCGGCGACCTGCTGGCCGGGACGATCGACGCCTGGCTGGCCTGGAACCTGACCGGCGGTCCGGAGGGCGGCCGCCACGTCACCGACGTCACCAACGCCTCCCGCACGCTCCTCATGGACCTCGACACGCTCGGGTGGGACGACGGCATCGCCCGGGAGATGGGGGTTTCGACCTCGCTGCTCCCCGAGATCGTTCCATCGGTGGGACGCATCGGCGTGCTGGCGGGGGAGTCCGCCGGACCGCTGGCCGGCGTGCCGCTGTCGGGCATCCTCGGCGACCAGCAGGCCGCCCTGTTCGGCCAGGCGGCGTTCTCGCCGGGGGAGGCCAAGAACACCTACGGCACCGGCTGCTTCATGCTCCTCAACACGGGGACCGAGGCCGTGCCCTCCGAGAACGGGCTGCTGACGACGGTCGGCTACCAGGTGGCCGGGGAGGCGCCTGTGTACGCGCTGGAGGGGTCGATCGCCGTGGCCGGGGCGCTCGTGCAGTGGCTGCGGGACGGCCTCGGCCTCATCGGGTCGTCGGCCGAGGTGGAGGCGCTGGCCCGTTCGGTGGACGACAACGGCGACGTCTACCTGGTGCCCGCCTTCTCGGGCCTCTTCGCCCCGCACTGGCGGTCGGACGCCCGGGGGCTCCTGATGGGTCTGACCGGCTTCTCGACCCGCGGCCACGTCGCCCGTGCAGCGCTGGAGTCCACTGCCTTCCAGACCCGGGAGGTGCTCGACGCAATGCGGGCCGACAGCGGCGTGGAGCTCACCTCCCTGCGGGTCGACGGCGGCATGGTCGTCAACGAACTCCTCATGCAGTTCCAGGCCGATGTCCTCGACGTTCCGGTCGTGCGGCCGGTGGTCGAGGAGACCACGGCCCTCGGCGCGGCCTACGCCGCCGGCCTGGCCGAGGGCTTCTGGTCGGACCTCGACGACCTGCGGGAGCGTTGGCGGGAGGGTGGCCGCTGGGAGCCGGACATGCCGGCAGGGGAGCGCGAGCACCTGCTGGCCCGGTGGTCGGATGCGGTGCGGCGCACCCTCGACTGGGCGTGACCCGGGGCTCGAAGCCGGTTCCCGCTGGGCCTGCCCGCCGGTAGCCTGTCGTCCGCTCCGGGTCCCCCGGAAGCGCCACGTCGGAGTGGCGGAATTGGCAGACGCGCCAGCTTGAGGGGCTGGTGCCCGCAAGGGCGTGGGGGTTCAAGTCCCCCCTCCGACACGTAGAGAACCGCTGTAGCGCCCTCGGCAGGCCCTTCTGGCTGTCCTGCTGGTCGGGACGCGTTAGTTGACAGACTGGTCCTGTGGCTGATGGAACGCGTGGATTCGTAACTGAAGATCCGTCCGATGTCGAGTGTTGGCGCGGGATCGTGCTCTTTGGCCGCAACGTCGCATCGTACAAATTCGCCTTGGCCAGGTCCCTGCTCGAACTCGCATCGCAGGGTCGGGAGGCGGTGCCGTTGGCTGACCTGGCGGTGCCGTTCAGCCGCCACATCTGCGATCACCTGACTCACGTGGACCGGCAGATCACTTCGCGTAGCAGTCGGTTCCTCGACGCATGCCGGTTCTTCAACGCGGGCAGGATCAGTCACGACGAACTCGTCTCGGCGACCGAGGTGTTCGGGTTCAACAACGTGATCGACGCGTTCCACATAGTTGGGTCCGGCGAGGTCCCAACCCGCTTCTTCCACGACGAACGTTCTACGGC
>LUMD01000245.1_pt1 | contig 16080 bp, 10 predicted proteins | sample 729651 | NCBI WGS metagenome assembly LUMD01 (sample SAMN03860272, study PRJNA289734) | marine metagenome | biome: seawater column; feature: ocean; material: water; isolation source: Red Sea water column Station 34 - depth 258m | place: Saudi Arabia: Red Sea | collected 2011-10-15 | depth 258 m | reverse complement strand
CAGTAACCATAATGCAGGTAATCTGTTTTATAGAAATGCTTTGCGAACGCCAGTCCGATATCAAGACCGACTTCTTTCAGTTCTACTTTATGCATTGAACACGGAAGCAGAAATGAGGGTTCAAATGTATCATTAAAAAGATGAGGAGGAGATTAATGAGGTCAAGGTTCAAAATCAAGGTTGACATCCTTGATACCTGAACCCTGAGATATGAAACTTTTTCAGTTTCGTGTTTCCATGTACTCAATCAAATCGATCAAGCGTGCAGAGTAGCCCATTTCATTATCATACCAGGAGACCAGTTTGAAGAATTTATCATTCAAGCCAATTCCCGCACCGGCATCATATATTGACGAATAGGTACTTCCGATGAAATCACTGGAAACAACGTCCTCATCAGTGTACCCCAAAATGCCTTGCAGCTGTCCTTCGGAAGCGGCTTTCATTGCAGCATTGATTTCGTCATAGCTGGTGGATTTGCTTAGTTTAACAGTCAAATCTACAACCGAAACATTTGGAGTCGGAATGCGAAAAGCCATGCCGGTAATTTTCCCTGCAATTTCAGGAATACAGAGTCCAACTGCTTTTGCTGCACCAGTGGAGGAAGGAATGATATTTTGGGGGCCACCACGTCCTCCGCGCCAGTCTTTTTTGGAGGGACCGTCCACGGTTGGCTGAGTTGCAGTAACAGCGTGAACAGTGGTCATCAATCCCTCTTCAACTCCGTAATTGTCCAATACTACTTTAACAATTGGAGCCAGACAGTTTGTAGTACATGAAGCATTTGAAACGACATTGTCCTGACCCGGATCATATTTTTCGTGATTGACGCCCATCACTAATGTCTTGATCTCTGCAGACTTTGCCGGAGCTGATATGACAACTTTTTTTGCGCCGGCTTTCAAATGCTCTTCTGCTTTTTCGCTTGTGGTAAACAATCCTGTAGATTCAATCACATAATCAACATTTAAACTGCCCCAGGGAAGATCTCCGGGATTTCTTTCTGAAAGGCACTCGATTTTTTTGCCGTCAACTTCAATGCTGTTTTGCCCTGAGTTTACCTCACCATTAAAACGTCCATGTGTGGAATCATACTTCAGCAAATACGCCAAATTATCAGACGGTACAAGATCGTTTATAGCAACGATATCAACATTCGGGTTTTTATTTGCTTCACGGACGACCATGCGTCCAATACGACCAAAACCGTTTATTACAACTCTGACTGTCATTTATCTCCTTTTTACAATTTAAATTTCAACAATATAAACACCACATTATGTTAGATTTTTCAGGTAATTTTGTCTAGCCGGTAATGTACTTGTATAAGTCTTCAGGCTGATCTCTAAGAGCAATTCTTGACAGTAATCTGTTCTCCTTCAGCCAGAATCATTTTAGTACATAGATTGATAAACAGGCCATTCTCCACAACTCCAGGAATCATGTTCAATTGATGCTCCAGCTGTTTTACGTTTTCGATTTTGCGGAAATGGCAATCTATAATATAGTTGCCCTGATCCGTTACAAGTGGAATAACTTCCACAGGCAATGGAAATGCTCCCAACTGATCTACCAGCTTTGGTCCGGTTACAATGATGATTTCTGCTCTGGAAGCCGATGCTACAATTTTTTCGTGAAGCAATGCTGCCCCACCTCCTTTGATCATGTTCAAGTCTGCATCAATCTCGTCAGCGCCATCAATGGTAAGATCAATGAACATCGTCTCTGAGAAATCAATCAAAGGTATTCCTTCCACTTCAGCTAATGTCCTTGTGCTGTTTGAAGTTGGAATGCCTCGGATTGACAGACCACCACGAACGAGCTCACCAAGTTTTTTAACCGCAAGCTCTGCAGTTGAACCTGATCCAAGTCCAACTATCATACCGTCTTTTACATATTCACAAGCAGCGTCAGCAGCCCGCTGTTTTTCTGAAATCACGATTTTTCTATGTGTATCAGTATATTTTCAGATAATAGTTTTAGAAGTTGGGAACTGTTTTCGCAATTAAAATTATGCTGCCGACAGGCAGAGGAAACTCAGGAAGAACTGAGGAAGTATGCGGCAATTATTGCGTATTTATGTTTTATTGAAAGAGGTGAGAATCAGTTTTGATTTTCCCACCCCCATAAAACATAGATTCTCATGGAGAATCTTCCTTAAAAACCACTATTTTTTTTGTGTTAATCAGGCAAGGGAATATCGGATTTAGAAGATGTATGCCTGCACTGCTTATGAAGCTCCCCTTACTGCTTCCCCCACAACCAAATATTCAGGTTTAGTATATTCCCCTGTTTCAGCAAGTTCCCTTTCCATAGCAGCTCTTGCGGCTTCATCTGCAGCACGGCGCAAAGCTTCAGGATCAATCACACCTTCTCCCAGCTCATAGTCAACATTGTCGAAAACGTTAAAACCGGTACCAGCCGGAATTAGTCTTCCAAGAATAACGTTTTCTTTCAAACCACGGAATGTGTCGTGTTTCCCGCCCAAAGCAGCATCAGTCAAAACTTTTGTTGTATCCTGAAAAGATGCTGCAGAGATGAAGGAATCTGTTCCTAATGAAGCTTTTGTTATGCCAAGTAATTTTGGTTTTGAACGAGCAGGACGACGTCCTTCAGCAACCAGTTCACGATTGATTCGATCAAATTCTATGCGGGAAATTTCCTGGCCGACTAGTAAACTTGAATCTCCGGGATCTTCAACATATGCTTTGCGAAGCATTTGACGTACAATTACTTCAATATGTTTATCGTTAATTCCAACACCCTGGAGACGGTAAACTTGCTGAACCTCATCCACCAGATATTTCTGCAATGCTTTTGATCCTTTGACTGCAAGTATATCGTGCGGATTTGGGGACCCGTCAATAAGTGGATCACCTGCACGCACATATTCTCCCATGTGGACGGTTATGTGTCGTCCCCTTGGGATCAGATATTCTTTTGAATCACCTTTCCCATCTTCCGGACGGATGCGGATTCGCTGCTTTTTCTTCACATCTGCGTCAAATTCAACTATACCGTCAATTTCAGTGATAATTGCCTGGTCCTTGGGAACACGCGCTTCAAAGAGTTCCGCCACTCTGGGGAGACCTCCGGTAATGTCCTTGTTTCTTGCGAGTTCTCGTGGAATTTTTGCCAGTACATCACCTGCATGGACCTCAATCCCATTTTCGACCATTAATTCCGATTTAATTGGCAGTGCAAATTCTGTTGGTGTTCCATTATCACGAATAATTGTTTTTTTCTTTTTATCGCAAATTGCAATAACCGGGCGTTGTTCAAGGCTTTGAGATTCATGTATAACTTTTCGGGAAACACCTGATACTTCGTCAACTTGTTCCTTGAATGTTTCACCCTCACTGATGTCTTGAAAATCTACAATTCCTGAGACATCTGTAATAATTGGAATGGAAAAGGGATCCCATTCTGCAATTAATTCTCCCTGTTCAACGTGTGTACCTTCCTGTTTCAGCAAGGTTGCTCCCATAGGCAGTGGGCGTCTTTCACGCTCCCTTTCATTTTCAAGATCACCTAATGCTTTTGCTTTTATTGTTTTGTCTCCCTCAACAATCACCGCTTCACCGCGACGCCCGAGGATGGCTATATTACCTTCGCGGTTTTTAACTTCTTTAAGATCATCAAAACGAAGAACTCCGCTGAAACCGGCTTCCCACTTATTCTGTTCTGCCGATCTGCTGGCAGTTCCACCTATATGGAATGTGCGCATTGTCAGCTGTGTTCCTGGCTCACCGATACTTTGAGCGGCAATTACACCAACGGTTTCGCCTAAATTTACTAAATCACCATGGCATAAATCACGTCCATAACAAAGTCTGCAGACTCCCTTTTCCGTCATGCAAGTCAGTGGGGAACGAATTTGTACTTTTTCGATCCTGGAATTTTCTATTGCATTTTTTTCTGTCTCACTGATCAGTGTTCCTGCAGGAATCAGTATTTCAAATTCAGAATCAGGATCAATCACATCTTCAAGCAAAACACGACCTAAAATGCGGTCACCAAGAGGTTCAATGATTTCTCCGGACTCTATCAGGGCAGTCATTTCAATACCATCCAGCGTACCGCAGTCTTCCTCCAATACGACACTATCCTGGGAGACATCCACCAGACGTCTTGTCAGATATCCGGAATTTGCTGTTTTCAATGCGGTATCAGCCAATCCTTTTCTTGCGCCATGTGTAGAAATAAAATATTCCAGCACCTCATCAATGATTTCATCAGAAAGTCCGGCAGACATTTTTTCAGCAATTTTCTCGGTAGTACGTGCCCAAATGTCAATCACCTGGTTGTATCGTTCACCATCTGTAATTAATCCGTCCTGGTGCTGCATGTTGATTGTATTGACATCAGTTTGCGCTTTACGTAATTGTCCTTCCTTTTCTTCAGGGATAACCATATCGTCCATTCCGATAGAAAATCCGGCTTTCGTGGCATAGGCATAACCCATGTTTTTCAGATCATCCAACATTTTCACAGTTTTAATGCTGCCGGCCTTACGGTATGACTCATCCACAAGTTCAGCCATATGTTTTTTCTTGAGATGCATATTCACTGATTCAAATGGCACCTCTTCGGGCACAACCATGGAAAGCAACACCCGTCCAACTGTGGATTCAATTATTGGTTTTTTGTGAGCAGGATTTTCGCTTTGTGAAACAGTTTGGTTTATATTGTTTGTTTCCAAACGAACTTTTATTTTTGCATGCAAATCCACTCGGCTGTGATCATAGGCTGTTTGCACTTCTTCACGGTTCGAGAAAATTTTTCCTTCACCAAGTGCTCCTTGATGCTCCCTTGTAATCCAGTACAGCCCCAGCACCATGTCCTGAGTAGGGGTCATCACTGGTTTTCCATTTGCGGGAGACAGCACATTGTTGGTGGACATCATCAGGATTTTTGATTCCAGTTGTGCTTCCACTGAAAGTGGGACATGAACCGCCATTTGGTCACCGTCAAAGTCTGCATTGAATGCGGTACAAACAAGCGGATGAAGCTGGATAGCTTTTCCTTCAATCAAAATTGGCTCGAATGCCTGGATACCAAGTCGGTGAAGAGTTGGCGCACGGTTAAGTAAAACAGGATGCTCACGGACAACTTCTTCCAGTATGGCCCAAACTTCAGGCGGATTTTCCTCAAGTACTTTCTTCGCATTTTTTATCGTGTGGATCTCTTGGTAATCGATCAATTTGTGAAAAATGAAGGGCTTGAAAAGCTCTAGAGCCATCTTTTTTGGCAGACCGCATTGATGCAGTTTCAATTCTGGTCCAACCACAATCACAGTACGTCCGGAGTAATCGACACGTTTCCCTAGCAGATTTTGACGGAAACGTCCCTGCTTTCCCTTAAGCATATCACTAATGGACTTGAGCGGCCTTTTGTTGGAACCTACCATCGGACGTCCGCGGCGGCCATTGTCGAAAAGCGCGTCCACAGATTCCTGTAACATTCGCTTTTCATTTTTAACAATAATTCCAGGTGCACGCAGTTCAATAAGGCGTTTGAGACGATTGTTTCTGTGAATAACACGGCGGTACAAATCATTAAGGTCACTTGTTGCAAAACGTCCTCCTTCAAGGGGTACCAAAGGACGCAGCTCAGGAGGAAGCACCGGCAAATTATCAATGATCATTGAGTCAACAGCATTTCCTGACTTAAGCAGGGAGCTAATTACATTAAGTCTTTTTGCGATCCGCTTACGGCGTGTCTCGGAATTAACTTCACGCATATCTATTTGAAGCTGTTTTTCAAGCTCTTCCAGATCAATACGTCTCAAAAGCGTCTGCACAGCTTCTGCACCCATACCCAATTTCAAATCCGGATGGTTCTCTTCCAGTTCACGATATTCATTTTCTTCTACCAGTTCCAGTGGTTCACGATCAGAATCTCCCGGATCAAGCACAATGTATGCGTCAAAATAAAGCACACGTTCCAGGTCTCTCAGCATCATATCAAGAATGGTTGCGATACGGCTGGGGACTCCTTTAAGGAACCAAACGTGAGAGACTGGACATGCAAGTTTGATATTTCCCATCCTGTCCCTGCGCACCTTGGATTCAATTACTTCAACACCGCATTTTTCACAGGTAATTCCCCTATGTTTCATACGTTTGTATTTTCCGCAGATGCACTCATAATCATGAACAGGACCAAAAATTTTGCCACAAAACAAACCATCACGTTCCGGTTTAAAAGTACGGTAATTAATTGTTTCTGATGTCCTTACTTCTCCATGTGACCATGAAGTCACCTCATCTGAGGTGGCAATTTTGATCCGTACAGCTGAGTAAATATTCGGATTTTCTGCAATTTCAAATAAATCTCTAAATGCCATGTTTAATTGATGCTAGATGGTTTTTGGTTTATCTCAAGGTGACTATGCTGTTACTGCAATCTTTTCAAGTTCTTCAGCGTCAGCTCCAGTTTTTTCTGCAACAGCTAAAGCACCGCTGACATCTTCTCCTTCCAGAGTGTCTTCCATTTCATCAATGCTTTCTTCTTCTTCGTCATCTGTTTTTTGCAGCAATTCAATGTTCAGACATAAACTTTTCAGTTCACTGATTAGAACCTTGAATGATTCCGGCAGTCCTGTATCCAATTGATGCCGTCCTTTGACAATCGACTCATAAATCTTGTTACGTCCATACACGTCATCAGACTTAACTGTAAGTAACTCCTGCAATGTGTAGGCGGCGCCATAAGCTTCCAGAGCCCAGACTTCCATTTCTCCGAAACGCTGACCTCCGAATTGCGCTTTACCGCCCAGAGGCTGCTGTGTAACCAATGAATATGGACCGATTGACCGGGCATGAATTTTTTCATCCACGAGGTGATGCAGCTTCATTATGTAAGCATAACCGACAGTTACCTTCTGACTGAAGCGCTCTCCTGTCATGCCGTCATAAAGCCATACCTGGCCGGATTTAGATAAACCGGCCATTTCTGCCATTTTTTGGATATCCGATTCTTTTGCTCCATCAAATACTGGTGTGGCCATGTGAATACCAGGCTTGTATTTGTTTACAAACTCCAAAAACGTTTGATCATCCATTGAGTCGAAATGTTTCTGGGCTACAGGACATTCATAGGCTTTTTTCAGAAAGCGTCTGATTTCGGCAGCAGGATTATTCTTCTCCAGAAACTCCTGAATCTTCTTGCCTAAGCCCTTTGCGACGCGGCCGAGATGTGTTTCAAGCACCTGTCCGACATTCATACGTGATGGAACACCAAGAGGATTGAGTACAATGTCAACAGGAGTTCCATCCTCCATGTAAGGCATATTTTCAATTGGCTGCACGGTGGAAACCACACCTTTGTTGCCGTGACGTCCTGCCATTTTGTCACCCACGGAAAGTTTCCGCTTGATTGCGATATAGACTTTTATCATGCGGATTACACCCGGCGGGAGGTCGTCTCCCTTTGAAACCTTTTCACAGCGATCCTGATAAACATTTTCCAGTAAGTACATTTGTTGCAAGGCATTTCGCACAAATGTTACAATTTTGAAGTTAATATTTTTATCAGTCACCTGGATTCCGTCTGTAGATTTCAGCGGAATTTCTTTGAGTACTTCCTGAGATATTTTTGTGCCTTTTTTTGCAAGCACTTCTCCCTGGACGGAAAGCACATCAGCAGCAAGAGGTTTTTTCTCAGCAACAGAAAGAATACGATTGACAAGGTTACTGTGTACTATGCGTATTTCGTCATAGTGGTCTTTTTCATAGCGTGCCAGCAGTTCCTGCTCAATCTGTCGGGTACGGTCATCGCGTTCAACTCCTTCACGATTAAAGACCACGACATCCGTCACTACTCCATCAACTCCCTGAGGAACACGTAATGATGTATCCCTGACGTCTCCGGCTTTTTCACCAAAAATTGCCCGAAGAAGTTTCTCTTCCGGATTAAGTTGTGATTCCCCTTTCGGAGTTACTTTACCTACCAAAATATCATGTGATTTGACACTGGTACCAACAGCGATAATGCCGCTGTCATCAAGATTTTTCAGGGCTTCTTCACTTACATTTGGAATATCTCTTGTGATTTCTTCTTTGCCTAATTTTGTGTCGCGGGCAACAGTATCAAGAACATCTATATGCACAGATGTAAAGGTATCTTCATGCAGCAGGCGCTGTGAGACCATGATTGAATCCTCAAAGTTGTATCCGCGCCATGGCATGAATGCGATATTGATGTTCTGGCCAAGAGCCAATTCTCCATTCTCTGTACAGGATCCGTCAGCAATAACATCACCGGCTTCAATTCGGTCTCCAATTTTTACCAGCGGACGCTGATTGATACAGGTGTTTTGATTTGATCGGCGGTATTTTATCAGGTGATATATGTCAACATTAGCCGGCACAATAGAGTCTTCACTGGATAAATCAACATCAGCCTGTATCACCACTCTTCCTGCGTCAACATTATCAACAACTCCGGAACGGCTTGCTACAACACAGCTTCCGGAATCAAGTGCTACTTGATGTTCCATGCCTGTTCCAACAAGCGGAGCTTTGGGCTTAACCAGTGGTACTCCCTGACGCTGCATGTTTGATCCCATCAGGGCGCGATTCGCGTCATCATGCTCAAGGAAAGGTATCATTGCTGCTGCAACAGAAACTAACTGCCGTGGAGAAATGTCTATGTAATCGATATTTTCCTTTAAAACCATGCTGAATTCACTGCCGACTCTGGAGGTAATGAAATCATTAACAAAAGCCTTTTTGTTGTCCAGTTTGGCGTTGGCCTGAGCAATACTGAATTTTTCCTCTTCGATCGCAGTAAGGTATTCAACTTTGTTTGTTACCTTGCCGTTTTCCACTTTCAGGTAAGGTGTCTCAATGAAACCAAATTCATTCACTCTACCGAAAGTGGCAAGCGAAGCAATCAGACCTATATTTGGACCTTCCGGAGTTTCGATCGGACAAATCCTGCCGTAGTGAGAAGAATGCACATCACGTACATCGAAACCTGCGCGTTCCCTTGTTAAGCCTCCAGGACCTAAAGCGCTCAAGCGGCGTTTATGTGTAATTTCTGAAAGCGGATTAGTCTGGTCCATGAATTGTGAAAGCTGACTGCTGCCAAAAAATTCATGAATTGCACCGGCCACAGGCTTCGCGTTAACAATATCATGGAGCATCATGGTTTCAGAATCCTGTAAAGACATCCGTTCCTTGATCGTACGCTCCATGCGTACCAGTCCAATCCGGAACTGTGTTTCCAGGAGTTCTCCTACACTACGGACTCTTCGGTTGCCCAGATGGTCAATGTCGTCTATCATCCTGTTTGGGTGACCACCTTTTAATTCAAGCAGATATTTTACGGTCTTTAGAATATCCTCCTCAGTAAGCACCGTATTATCCAGCGGGTCATTTAGCAGCAGTTTTTTATTTATCTTTAATCTTCCGACTTTAGAAAGACTGTAGCGTTCATTTTTGAAGAAAAAATTCTGCAGCATTAAATGTGCTGCTTCCAAAGTTGGAGGGTCACCCGGCTTCATCTTTTTGTAGAGTTCAATCAAAGATTGTTCCGGAGAACTTACTTTATCCAGTTCCAGGGTGTCACGAAGAGATGAACCAACGTTTTGAGTGCCAATGTATAGAAGATCAACTTCGGTGATGCCGTTTTCCACCAGTTTTGTCAACAGCTCTGCTGTTAAAGGGGTATTGCATGGAATCAGGACTTCATCTTCTTTGTAAATAGTTTGCGCTACAATACGTCCTTTCAATTCATTGAGAGTCACTTCAAGCCGTTTGACTTTGGCTTTCTGAAGTTTTTTTAACAGACGCTTATTGATACGTTGTCCGGGTTTGACTAAAACCTCACCGGTTTTTGGATCGGTGATTGGCTTCTGTAGGCGCTGTTCCAGAATAATTTCTTCATCCATAATGCGATAATATGCTTGCGCATCCGGATCCAGACCCGCCTTAACTTCACTTAAATCAATCTTTTCAAACTGATAGAAATAATCCAGGAGTTGATCTTCAGTAAAACCTAAAGCTCTCAGCAGAATTGTAGCATGAAATTTACGACGCCGGTCGATACGCACATAAAGCACATCTTTTGCGTCAAACTCAAAATCAAGCCAGGAACCGCGTTGCGGAATCACACGTGCGGAATAGAGCAGTTTTCCGCTGGAGTGACTTTTTCCCTTATCATGAGTGAAAACAACACCGGGGCTTTTATGCATCTGACTGACAATCACCCGCTCTGTTCCATTTATGATAAAAGATCCTGTGGGTGTCATCAGTGGCAATTCACCTAAATAAATATCCTGCTCCTTAATATCCCGAATATGTTTTACTTCTGAATCTGTATCTTTTTCCCATACTATCAGGCGTAATGCTGCCCTGATCGGACATGCATATGTAACTCCTCTTACCCTGCATTCCTCTACAGAATATTTTGGATCACCTAGACGATAATGGACAAATTCAAGGGTAGATGAACCGCTGAAATCTGAAACAGGAAAAACAGAACGGAACACAGCTTCAAGTCCTTTGTCCTCTCGCTGGTCCGGTGGAACTTCACGTTGCAGAAAGCGCTCAAAGGAATCCAATTGTACTTTCAACAAATGTGGAACTTTGATCGGGGCAGTAAGACTGCCGAAAGATCGACGAATACGATGGCGATTTTCTAAATTTGAAGGCATATTAACTGACTATGGCTAGGGTTGTTGCTTGTTTTGTTCTGTAGTAAAATTATCAAAACCGACTTTCAATTGAGAAAAAATTCCCGCAGAATAGTTTTGCCGCTCAGTCCTGGACTGCGCAATTTATAGCTTTATCTGTTTTTTCCACGCAGAAATGCACCAATATTTTTTCCTATTTTTGGAAAAAATTTGGTGATTTTTTTGTAAACATGCCGCATGTGGATAATTGACAAAGCTCTTGTGGAGGGAGTTTCGATTTTAGTCACCGTTTAATCGGTTCAATCAAATCTAACTCCTCAGTATGACACTATATATATTTGAAAGCAAGCAATTTTTTTATTTTTTTGCATCATTTCTCTTTTGTATTTACTTCTTCCGAAATTTTAATCTTTTTTGCAGAGACTGTTTGCCCACAGATATACAGGATCCTTCCTTTTCTTCGCGAAATGACAGCGGATAAATCCCGTTTAAATGAATCAGATTCTTAATGTCAAAATTAACTTTTTCATGTACGGATCAACTTTCGCGGGAGTGTCAATTTTTTACATTTACATCATTATTATTAAAAAAAACTTAATCCTGATCAAAAGCAAGCATGAGCAAAAGGGATCTTTTCCAAAGGCGGGAGATGCTGTCTTTGCTTGTTTCAATGGGAGCAATGGGGGCACTCAGTTATATATTGGGCGGTTGCAGCACACTCATTATACTCGGAGGACTCAGAAAAGTAACAGGTGATGTTAAAATAAACGGAAAACCTGTTAGCTCTAAAAATATTGCTGAGCATAAAATCACTAACGACTCCAACCTTAGCACCGGGCCAGCAAGCACAGCCTTGTTTGTGGTAGGAAAAAATGCCTTTCTATTGCGAAAAAACAGTCAGCTATCATTGATTCCGGCAAAATCCAATCCCAACGAAATCTCCGGATTTGAACTGAACACAGGCGGGGTTCTTTCTGTCTTCGCTAAAGGTAACCGCAGATTGAGAACTCCTGTTGCCATTATTGGCATAAAGGGAACGGGAGCATATCTGGAGGTAGATACTGAGAAAACTTACATTTGTACATGTTACGGAACTTCACATTTGCAGGTCAAGGAAGCTCCGGACGTCACAGAAACCGTCACTGCAGAGCATCACGACGCTCCCCGTTTCATTTGGGCTGCAAAAAAGACAATCAGGCCGGCGTTTGTGTACAATCATTCTGACCAGGAACTGATCATGCTGGAAGAACTGGTGGGGCGTGTCCCGCCTTTCGTAAATCCAGATGGTAGTATCAAGATCGAATCTAAAGGAGGATACTATGGTTATTAAGATACTGCTGCTTATTGCAGCGACTGCTTGATTTCCCCTGTACCATCTTCGGAGAACACCATGCCCGATAGACGTGCCCATCGCTCCTTTGTGAGCTATATTGATAAATCCCGCGAGTATTACGCGGCCCACGGCTACACTCAACCGTACCAGTGGCCCTATCACCATGACGTGCCTTTCACGTCGCTCACCAAAACGCTGTCGGACTGCACCGTTGGGGTGGTGACCACGGCCACCCTGCCGGCAAATTGGCAGAACCTGCCCGAAAGTCAGACGAAACCTGTCAAAAAACCCTACGCCGAACCTTCAGTTCCGATCCCGGACGTACTTTACACCATGGACATGGAATGGGACAAGGACTCGACGCATACTGATGACCTTGATACTTACCTGCCTCTGCATCGTCTGCAGGAACTTCGGCAATCAGGACGTATTGGGAAAATTTCGTCTCGGTTTTACGGAGTGCCCACCACCTACAGCCAGCGTCAGACCCACCAAAGCGATGCTCCAGCGATCCTCAACTGGTGTAAGGAGGATGGAGTGGATGTGGTGCTGCTGGTACCGCTTTGACCAGTCTGTCACCAGACCGTGAGTCTGGTTGCACGGCACCTCGAAGTCGCTGGAATCGTCACCGTGGTCATTGGCTCGGCACGTGACATCGTGGAGGAGTGTGGAGTACCGAGATTCGTGTTCGTGGATTTTCCGTTGGGAAATCCCTGCGGCAAGCCATGGGATGTGTCTATGCAGCAGGTGGTGATTGGTGAGGCTTTCGATTTGATGGAAAAAGCATGGCAGCCGCGCACGACCGTGCAGGCCCCGTTTGTCTGGAACGAGAGCGAGAACGACCTCTGGCGTGACCGCTACATGCGCGTGGATGATTCAAATCGCGAAATACTTGCTGAAGCTGGACGCCAGCGTCGCGAAAAGCAGAAACAGGCCAAGAGACAAAAGGCATAGTACCTTGCCTCAAAAGCAGGAGAATGGATGTCCTTCTGCGCGGGCAATATTACTTATTGATAAGAATGATGCACCTCTAGTTTTCCCCTCCCCCAAGCCCTCTCCCAGAGGGAGAGGGGGGAGTCTTGATCCCTCGAACGATGGATTTGCAGAAGAAAAACGGTATCGGATATAATTACCGGATTAGACGGGATTATTTTTGGAAGAAGGTGGGGAGGAATAAACTTGAAAGTATCAGAAGCATGGAGCAAGAATTTAAGGCAGATGCCTTGTTCCTGCTCCATGAATCATTCAGATTTTAGTCATTTCTCATTATGCCAAGAATACTCAAGAGCGCAATGAAGAGATTGAGCACATCGAGATATAATGCCAGTGTGGCTGAAACGTGCTCGTCGGTGCCGTAGTAGCGCAATATGTTTGAGGTGTCATAGAGAATGAAACCGCTGAACAGCAGAACACTTGCTCCTGACATCACAAAGTGCATCATTGTGCTGCCTATGAAAAACATGTTCAACAAGCCTCCCACTATGATTACAATCAACCCGGCCATCAGGAATCCAGACATGAAACTGAAATCCTTTTTAGAGAAGACGACATACAAGGATAAGCCGGCAAATGTAATTGCTGTCAAAGCAAATGCTTCAGCGGCAATAGTTGGTCCGACCTGAAACAGCAGCGGGCCAAGAGTTAAACCTGAAACAGTGGTGAAACTGAAAAGGGCCACCATGTTCAGTCCTGGTTTACGTGCGGCAAATGAAGCAAAAAAGATTAGTCCAAATTGCAGTATAAAGAACAGCATCATATTCGGCGCCACTAAAAGCAGCAGCGGGCCGGAACCTAAATAAGCGCCGATTGCTGCAGTAACCATGGACAGTGCGAGCAGGCTGTAAACTTTTTTTATAAAAACCAGCCGATCAGTTACCGCAACCGAAGCGGCGGGTGTAATCCCACGAGGTACTGTTGTTGTGGATCCAAGTCTCATAATATCCTCCTAAATGTATGGTATTGATCTTAAAAAAGTAATTCGGCGTTGTTGCCAAATTATATTGGTTTGATACTACATGAAAATCTGCAAAAATGCAAACAAAATATTAAATAAAAACTAACATTCTAACTGAAGATATTTCTGAGCGGGGTTTGTTGTCAGAGCTTTTCCACAATCAGTCTTTGAGTTGTGCCTGGGAGTTGAAATCAAGAACCACTGATTATTCGTCCTTCAGTTGCACAGCAAAGCTGCCTTCGCCAAACAGCGCAAACTGCAGCCACTCCATGGCAAACTTCAGGAGTTCAAGCTGATCTGACCTGATTAATTCAATTGTTTTTTTATCAACCTTGAAGCGCGTCAGCATAGAGCTTTTAAAAACAAATTGCTGAAATGTGTCCAGATCATAACTGGCCATTATAAATGTGCTGATTTCATGCTGCTGTTTTTCACCCATCTTCATGGCTTTCAATTTTGCAACAATTTCCAACCAGGACTTATTATCATTTTCCATTCCAATCGTACCCTGATCTTTCATCCATTCTTTCAGCGTCCAGGTTTTAGGCTCCCGGTGTCCCATGCAGATATCCTCCCGGATAATGAAACGTGCCTCTGTCGGCTGTCCTTCATTTTCGGACTCAGACTGTCTTGGGTCAAGTGAAGCAACACCAAGCGGGTAGCTTCTGCAAACAAGTGGCCTAAAATGATATATTGAACATCCTTTTTCACCATCAAGAAAAATGCAAGCTCGGTTTGAATTTTCGCGCATTTGCAGTTTCACCAGGGGCACACCGGTTCCCTTTAATTTCTGCAAAGTTGTGTACTGTTTAAGAAACTCATCTGAACGCAGGTTCAATTCAGTTTTCATTTTCAAAATGTCAACAGGAGTCAGAATTACGTCTATTTCATGGCAGCAGCGGTTAAAGCATGATACTCCCGGATGACAGCCAAAAGAAAAAATTCCTTCCGGTGTAATCGGCTTTAGATTGAAATTTTTTTGATTTACCTCAGTATGTTTTAAGGCATTTGAAATTTTGGCTGTTGAACTCATTGGACTAATTTATGGCAAATAAAAAGGTGGAAACAACTGAGGACATTTTACTTTCAGCAAAAGAAGCATTAGTACAGAAACGAACAGAAGAAAGCATCGCATTGTTTACGGAAGTATTAAAGAGAGATCCGGATAACATGGTGGCCTTGTTCAGCAGAGGTACAGCTTATTATACCATAAAAGAGTATCAGAAAGCACTTCAGGATTTCACAAAAGGGATTGATCTCAAGCCGGACAGTGCAAGGTTGTATTGCAGCAGGGGCAATGCCTGGCTGGGTCTGCAGCAAAATGATTCCGCACTGCAGGACCTGAACAAGGCTGTTGAATTAGATCCCCACTATCCCACTGCATATTTCAGCAGAAGCGAAGTTTTTGAGCGCATGTCAGAAACAGAGCAGGCAGATGCGGATCGGGAAACAGCAATGCGTCTGCAAAGACAAATGTCCCAGGCTTACCTGGAATCTCAGGGTATAGAGTTTGAGTATTCCTTAGGTTGATCAGGAAAAATAAATTGCAATAGTTTATTCTATAAGGTCTGGTAGTATTCAGATAAAATCTTTGCAACTTCCGGTCTTGAAAATTCTGGTGGGAGTTCCTTCCCTTCTGAAAGGATTTCACGAACTCTTGTGCCTGAAAGCAAAAGATAATCCTCCTTCTCATGCGGGCAGTCCCTCATCATTACAACCTTCCCGCATTTAAAACACCATACTGTGTGATCACCACGAAAAATCTCAATCTGCAGTGTTCCTTCCGGAATACTGTCAAAAATGGTTTGGGAGTCAAATGCACCGTAATAATCTTCAACTCCTGCATGGTCACGTCCTACAATCAAGTGAGAGCATCCAGCGTTTTGACGGAAGATCGCGTGCAAAAGGGCTTCTCTGGGACCGGCATAAAGCATGTCAAAACCGTATCCGGTAACCATTACGGTGTTCTCCGGAAAGTACAGTTCTACCATTTTGCGAATTGAAGCATCGCGTATATCAGCTGGTATGTCTCCTTCCTTGAGCTTGCCCAGCAGCATATGTACCAGGATTCCATCGGCGTTCAACTGTTTTTGGGCAATTCTGCAAAGTTCTTCATGAGCGCGATGCATGGGGTTGCGCGTTTGAAAAGCA
>LUMD01000491.1_pt1 | contig 16081 bp, 9 predicted proteins | sample 729651 | NCBI WGS metagenome assembly LUMD01 (sample SAMN03860272, study PRJNA289734) | marine metagenome | biome: seawater column; feature: ocean; material: water; isolation source: Red Sea water column Station 34 - depth 258m | place: Saudi Arabia: Red Sea | collected 2011-10-15 | depth 258 m | reverse complement strand
CATCCAGAGGGTGAAAAAGTTCGGGCGGCAGTCGAACTGCTCAGTCTCAATTTCCTTCACCGATTCTGAGGAGAGCGCTCTCCTTACGGCCTTCTCGGGCTCAGTAAACAATTATGACGTGAATCAGAGACCAGTCCGAGACGGCGATGTGATTATCCAATTTTCGGCTGACTCGGTAGAAAAAGCGATGAAGCCGTTCACCGCGGAACTGGCTGCATCACCCGACGGTCACCGCATAGTATCGGTGGACAGCACCACTCCAGCCGTGGCCGTGGCCGTCCTATGCCACTCAGTGGGGAAGGGGGCGGCGCTTCAGAAAAGTGGCCTAACAAAAAAGTCGACCGCCGACTGTATCGCCGTTGTCAGGAAGAAAAGAGAATCGTCGGTTAAAGGGAAGGCGAGGAAGCACAAGGTTTCGGCTACAACGATCGGGACAGTTTCGGACATTGGCTTCTTCAGCGTGAAAGGTAGCGAAATTTCGCTCCCTCTCTCGAGCCTCGGCATTTTTGAACATGAGGAGGCGCTACCGTCTGCACTTTCTCTCCCTGCTGATCTTGCGGCCGCCGGCTCAAGCTCACATGAACAGTTCAAGGAGCCGAAATCATTCAACTCTGAATTGCTGAAGCTGCTGGCGGCGGACGAGTGCGTGGAAGCGTCGCGGACTAATCCGGCAAAGGGTGAATCCTTCATCGAGACCGCCGATGGAGATGTGATCGCCGAGTTCGATCCGCGGAGGGGCGCGCAGGAGGCGTTTGCCTCGGCCGCTCGGAAGGTGATCGGTCACGGCGCTTCACCGAAGATAGCTTCGGTGGCTGTCACTCTTCCCGAAACGCCGGACGATGGTGATTACTACCGTTTCGGGGAATTCAGTGAAGGACTTTCGGCGGCGTCTGCTGCGCTCCAGCTGCCTGTGGCCACCGCCCATGTCTCATTCGACAGGGAGTGCGTCCAACCTCGATTAACGGTGGCCGTCTCCGGCTCTGTCGAAAATGGTTCATCCCGGATATCACGGGGATTCCAGAACGCCGATGACTTTATCCTTATGCTCGGGAGTCACAGGGGGGAATTAGGGTGTTCGGTCTACGGACGGCTGAAGTCAGGCGAGAACATCGACCCCGCGCCAATGGTAGATCTGGTGATGGAGCGACAGATCAGAGAAATCGTCCTTGTGGGGAACAGAATCGGCCTCATCAATTCTGCCACACATATCTCCTCAGGCGGACTGGCAACTGCAGTGGCACACGCGATCATCCTCGGCGGAGAGGGGATCGGCGCCCGCATTCATCTCAGTTCAAAGATTCGGAACGATCAGCTCCTATTTGGCGAGACGAGGGGGTTAATCGTCATCTCCGTTTCAGAGGAGTCGATCATTGAGATAGAGCGGCTCTGTATGAACTCGGGGGTGCCATGCACAGCCATCGGCCGCGTCACTTCGGATGGACGGTATACTTTCAATGACTTGATCAAGTTGAAGAGGGAGAAGATGGTTGTTGGACGTTGAACGTTACACGTTATACGTTATACGTTAAATGTGAGACGTTAGGTGTTGAGGTGACCGAACAACGATTAAGCAGAGTCCCGCCCGAGTAGCTGCACGATTTGCTCGTGAAGATGGCCGTTTGAGGCGACTGCGTCACCGCTAAACAGGTCGAAGGGGTCACCGTTGGAGAGGGAGACCACGCCGCCGGCTTCTGAAACAATGAGCGCTCCAGCCGCCATGTCCCAGGGACTGAGCCCGAACTCCCAGAAACCGTCCAGCCACCCCCGCGCTACGTGACAGAAATCGAGGGAAGCAGCGCCGGCGCGGCGGACGCCCTGCGTCATAGCGGTGAATTCCCTGAAGAGATCCATGTTCCGGGCCCACACCTCATCGTGCTCATAGGCGAAACCTGTGGCTAAGAGAGAATGCTTGAGTGTGCGGGTGTTTGAGACAGAGATCGGTTTGCCGTTGCAGAATGCACCGCGGCCTTTGATAGCGCTGTAAACGTCCCCGAACTGAACATGATTGACCACGCCGGCGAGCGCTTCGCCTCCTTCATAAACTGCGATGGAGACGGCGTAGAAAGGGTAGCCGTGAACAAAGTTCGTTGTGCCGTCAATGGGATCGATGATCCAGAGATAGTCTGACTTGGTTTCGCTCTCGCCCGCTTCCTCAGCGAGGAACTGATGGTCGGGGAAGTGGGAGCCGACGGTTTCAATAATGATATTTTCCGCGGCCACATCCACCTGAGTGACAAGATTCGCCGCCCCTTTGAAATCGACCTTGAGAACTTTTTCAGCCTCGTCTGAAATCAAAGAGGCCGCTTTGTCCGCGGCCTCCAGAGCTAGGGTGAAAAGTTGATCGGCTTGGATCATTGACCTCCGCCCTTGGCGGCCATATACTCCTCGTACGTAATATGTTTCTTGGAGAAATAGTCGTTCGTCATGGTCTTGAGCGTGGCCGTGAGGAAGAACACGCCGATCAGGTTCGGAATGGTCATAAGGCTCAGGGCGATATCGCCGAAACTCCAGACGAAGGCGAGGGGGAGAATAGCGCCCATGAAGTTGAAGAAAACGTAAACGTACCGATACGGCTTAATCGCCTGGGGGCCGATGAGGTACTCGATGGATCGGTCGCCGTAATAGCTCCACGCCACCATCGTGGTGTAGGCGAACAGAAGGACTGAAATGTTGATGATGGTACTTCCCACAACCGGCGCGAATGCGAACCCTTCCTCAAAAGCGGCGCGCGTCAACTGTGCGCCCGTGAGAGTGGTGGTGTCCAGTACGCCGGTGGAGATGATCATGAGACCTGTCATCGTACAGATGATAAGCGTATCGACAAACGGTTCCATCAACGCCACGACGCCTTCCCGGACCGGCTCTTTGGTCTTCGCCGCCGCGTGGGCGATGGGGGCAGATCCTTGTCCCGCTTCGTTGGAATAAAGTCCCCGCCGGACGCCCCACATCATCACTGCAAAGAGTCCGCCCCAGCCCGCCTCAAGGGAGAACGCTTCGCGGATGACAAGAAGGAAACTAGGCAGAATTTTATCGGCGTGTGTTCCCAGAACGAACAACGCGCTCAGCACGTAGATGACAGACATGGAGGGGACCAGTTTTTCCGCCACTGCCGCGATCCGTTTAATCCCACCGATGACCACAAGCCCCACCAGAAAAGCGATGACCGCGCCAGAGGCCCAGATGGGGATGCCGTAGGAGTCAAACGTCTGTGCCACGGTGTTGGCCTGGTTCATGTTTCCTGTACAGAAGGAGCAGACCACGGCACAGGCGGCAAAGGCGACGGCGAGCGGTTTCCACTTGGGGCCGAGCCCCTTTTCGATGTAATACATTGGCCCACCGGAAGCGGAGCCGTCCTCGTGGATGTCACGGTAACGGTGAGAGAGGGTGCATTCGGCGTATTTCGTCGCCATGCCGAGGAGGGCGGTGACCCACATCCAGAACAGGGCCCCGGGGCCGCCGAGCCTGACGGCGAGCGCAACGCCGGCGATATTCCCGATGCCGATGGTAGAGGAGAGTGCCGTGGAGAGGGCCTGAAAGTGTGTTACATCCCCTTCGTCGTCGGGATTGTCATACTTACCGCCGACCACATCAAAACTGTGCCTCAGTTTTCGGACTTGAATAAACTTCAGCGTCAGGGTGATAAACATGCCCGTTCCCAACAGGATGAATACAAGAGGTCCGGAGATGATATCGCTAACTTTTCCGGTGGCGGCCGTCAGTTGGTCGAGAAATGATTCCACGTTCGTCTCCTTGGTTTATTGAGCGTCAGTAAGCGGGGAGTTTAGCACGGTGCGTCGATTGAGGCAACGAGGAAAGGGGTGGTGGTGAACGTAGAGGGGGCACAGCGCGAAGTTCCCATTTCCCGATCGCATGGTCATTCTGAGGAGGAACGACGAAGAATCTCAACACCACGCCGTAGAATCAAGCGCGGATTAGATTCTTCTCCTCGCTTCTGGCAAGACTCAGAATGACAAGGCCGAGAAACAATGTTGCTTCCAGATGCAGGCTGATTGACCACATTTGACCCTCTTCATTTCTAATTGCAAATTGAAGATTCCCAATTCTGTGTTCCACATTCCTAATTCCAGGTTGGTCCTTTTTGGCTCTTGGTTCTTTTATCTTGGAGCTTGGTTCTTGATCGGCCATTTCCCAAAGGTCAGTTTGCGCGGTGCTGTAGACACAGGTAAGTTTGCCGTCGTGAAACTGAGTCATACGCGGAACTTTTGCATCATCGCCCACATCGATCACGGGAAGTCGACGCTGGCGGACCGCCTCTTGGAGATGACGCACACCCTCTCCAAAAGGGACATGAAGGCGCAGGTGCTGGACGACATGGACCTCGAGAGGGAGCGGGGGATCACCATCAAGAGCCATCCCATCCAGATGCACTACAGTCATACGGACGGAGAGGAGTACGTTTTTAACCTCATCGACACGCCGGGACACGTCGATTTTTCTTACGAAGTTTCCCGCTCCCTCGCCGCCTGCGAAGGGGCGATCCTGCTGGTGGACGCGGCACAGGGGGTGGAGGCCCAGACGGTGAGCCATGCCTATGTGGCGATGGAGAGCGATCTCGAGCTGATCCCCGTCATGAACAAGATTGATCTCCCTACATCCCGACCGGAGGAGGTGAGTCAGCAGATGATGGACCTCATCGGCTGCGAGGCTGAGGAAATCCTGACCGTCAGCGCCAAGACGGGCGAAGGGGTGGAGACTCTTCTTTCGACCATCATTGACCGCATTCCGCCGCCGGCTGAACCTGAGGGTGACGAGCCGAGGGCGCTCATTTTCGATTCCAACTTTGACGCCTACCGCGGCGCCATCCCTTACGTCCGCGTTTTTGACGGGGTCATCGAGCCGGGGATGACGGCGAAGTTCTTGTCTACTGGAAAGCTTAGAGAGATCACTGAAGTGGGCCATTTCGTGCTGAAACGTGTTCCCGCCAAGAGACTGGAAGCGGGCGACGTGGGCTACATTGTTGCGGGACTGAAAGAGGTGAAGGAGCTCAGCGTCGGCGATACGATTACGACGAAAGAGAACCCCGCGGAAGAGCCGCTGCCCGGCTACCAGGAGATGAAGCCGATGATCTTCTCCGGGCTGTTTCCCACCGTAAGCGATGATTACGAGCGTCTCCGGGATTCCATCGAAAAGCTTCAGCTCAACGACGCCTCGCTCCTGTATGAACCGGAAACGTCTACGGCCCTCGGCTTCGGCTTCCGGTGCGGTTTTCTCGGCATGCTCCACATGGACATCGTGAGGGAGCGCCTCGAACGTGAGTTCGACCTGAGCCTCATTACCACCGTCCCCACGGTCCGATATCAAATCTTGAAGAGCAGCGGCGAGATTATCGAGATCGACAACCCCACCAAACTGCCTCCGGCAGGGGAGGTGGAGGAAATCCATGAGCCGTATGTTTCGGCGGAGATCATTGCGCCGTCGGAGTATATGGGCGGGCTGATGAAGCTAAGTCAGGCTAAACGAGGCACCTTCGTAAACACCCACTACTTTTCCGAGGAGCGCGTTCAGCTGAAGTATGAGATTCCGCTCTCAGAAATCGTGTTCGACTTTTACGATAAGCTGAAATCCGTCTCGCGCGGCTACGCCTCTTTTGACTACGACCATATCGGTTTCCGCCCGGGGCCGCTCCAGAAACTGGACATCCTCATCGGGGGCGATTCGGTGGACGCCCTCTCCATCATCACCGATCGGGAGTCGGCTTACAGCAAGGGGCGTGAGCTGTGCAAGAGCCTAAAAGAGGTGATCCCCCGGCAGATGTTCGAGGTGGTGATTCAGGCAGCCGTCGGTTCCAAGATTATCGCCCGGGAATCGGTGCGGCCGTTCAAGAAAAACGTGACGGCAAAATGTTACGGCGGCGACATTACGCGAAAGAGAAAACTGTGGGCCAAGCAGAAGGAGGGGAAAAAGAGGATGAAGCAGATCGGAAAGGTGGAAGTTCCTCAGGAAGCTTTCCTGGCTCTGTTTAAGGTTGAACAGGGGAAGTAAGAGGCTGAGTGAGGCGCTCGGCCGCCGCGTTTTGTGAGATGAACGACCGCCTCTCATACTGGGAACTGTCGCGCTCTCCCTACTACAGTTTTATTTTTGTCCTGCCGTTTTTCGCTGTCTACGAGGTGATGGTGTTGTTCCTCAGCCGCGACGAGATGGTGACCCTCCGGAACGGCGCCGACGTCCTGATGCGGCAGTTTCTCTCCATGTTCGGCGAGTGGGGTCTTTATGTTCTTAGCATCTCGTTTATCGTCATGTTCCTGGCAGTGTTCCTGATTCAGAAGAAGGATTGGAACATCACCGTGGTGAAGAGTGACTACCTCCTCGGCATGCTTGCTGAGGGGACGGCATGGGGCTTTGTTCTTTATCTCGCCATGCGATACGTGCCGGCGCTTCTGATGTTTCCCTCCGGGAAAGACCTTGCCCGGCAGGTGATACTGGCAATCGGCGCCGGGCTGTACGAAGAGTTCGTTTTTCGTGTCGTCGCCATAACGGCGGTCTCTCAGCTTCTCCGGCTGATCTTTCTCTGGGAGAAGCGGTGGCGAACAGCCGTGTCGGTAATTCTGTCTGCCGCCATCTTTTCAGCGTTCCATTTCACCGGCCCGTATGGCGAAATGTTCGATCTCACCGTTTTCCTCTATCGTCTCTTTGCAGGCGTTTTTCTCGGTGCGCTCTATGCGGCGAGGGGGTTCGGCATCACGGCCTACGCTCACATGGTCTACGACTTTGTGGTCATCTTTGGGCTGACGGTTTCCGGAGGGTGATGGCGGCGATGTGCCGTCGGTCGCCTCGACTCTGATTTCCATTGGTTATCCGTCGGAGGGAGCATAAACTCAGATGGATGTGAAAACGCGCTTCAGAACGGTTTTCCTTCTCCTCGCGGGACTTCTTTCGGCGCCCCTCGCCCAGGAAAGTCCCTTTAACAGTTTTATCGTCGCGCTGTGGCCTGAGTACGACCGCCCCGGCGTACTGGTGATTCTGACGGGTGAGATCAAGGGCGACCGCCTCCCCCTCAGGATCAGAACGCCTTTGCCGGAGGGCGCCGATGTGGCGATGGCTATGGGCCCGGAAGGCGGGGGATCGGACCTGTCGCCGCTTCGAGTCAGCAGCGAGGAGACGGGCAGGTGGATTGACGCTTCATTCGTAGAGCAGCAGTTTCAGATTGAGTTCTATTTCAACGCTCTTGAGCAAGATGAAAGGCGGGAGGGGGAGTATCTGTTTCAGATCAATCACCCTCTTGAGACCTATCACGTGGCGGTGCAGGTGCCGCTCGGAGGCGAGGAGTTCAGCTTCTCCGAGGCGGATGTTATGCGAATTCGTGATGATCACGGCCTCGCGTACATGAGAAAGAGCTTTATGGGCCTGGCCGCCGACACGCCCAAGGCTTTCTCCTTCTCGTACTTGAACGAGTCAGGTCGGCTTACTGTAAACCTCCTTCAGGAGATGCTCGAAGCGATGCCGGCCCAGGAGTTTCAGACCGACTCTCAGACGGAGGCGGTCAATCGGTACAGGCTTCCCACTTACGAACCGTACCTAATCCTCGGCGTGGTGGCGGTGATTATCGGCGCTGTCTTCTGGAAAGGGGAGAAAAAGCGGGGCGGCACGTCAGAGAAGAACGGGAAAAACTTTTGTTCAAATTGCGGTTCAAGAACTGGCGGGAGCGGTAACTTCTGCTCTAACTGCGGGATGAAACTGACATGATACCTTACCTGTTTGAGATCGGTCCTGTTAAGATTCCGTCCTACGGCTTCATGCTGATGGTCGCTTTCATGACGGACTATTTTCTTCTCACGAGGGAACTGAAGCGGCTCGGGAAGGATCCTGACATGGCCGGAGACTTAGTCTTCTGGGCTGCCATCGGTGGCATCGTCGGCTCCAAGATTTACTATATGATGGAGAACTATCAGGCGTTCATGGCTGATCCTCTCTCCATGATCTTCAGCGGTTCGGGCCTTGTCTTCCTCGGAGGACTAGCCGGCGGGACGATCGCCGTTACACTCTACATCCGGAAAAAGGGAGAGCCGTGGCTGGTGTGGACGGACATTATCGCCCCCTTTCTCATCCTCGGCTACGCCATCGGCAGGATCGGCTGTTTTCTCGTCGGGGACGATTACGGCGTCGCCACCGATCTCCCCTGGGGGATGACCTTCCCTAAAGGCGCTCCGCCGACGTTTTCACCGGTCCATCCAACGCAGATGTACGAGACGCTCGCCGGGGTCGGCATCTTTGCCCTTCTCTGGAACCTCCGGACGTGGGGCCGCCCAGCGGGGAGCCTCTTCGCACTTTACCTCATGCTGGCGGGAACGGAACGGTTCCTCATCGAGTTTATACGAACAAATGACAAGTACCTTTTCGGCCTCAGTGGCGCGCAGATTATTTCCACCCTTATGTTTGTTATCGGAGCGTTCCTTATCATCAAACTGGGAAAAACCTCGGATCATGACTCCGCTCGGTCACTTCTGGCACGGCTCTCCCACGACGGACGCCACATCAGGACGGTGGGGGGATGGGGTGAATCTGGCGAACTGTTTACCGCCGGCACTGACCTGACCGCATCCCATGGATTGGATATTCTCCTCCTCGACAGCGATACGCACCGCCTCATCCGGTTCGATCGGCAGTTGAATTTTCTGAACGAGATCGATCTACACAACAGTGAGTACGGATCGGAGTTTCCCGCAGCCGTTGCGAGAAACCGTGCGGGGGAAGTAGTCGTTGCCAGCGATACGGACGACAGGGTGACGTTGATCAATCTTGGCGGGGACGTTCTGTCTGTCATGGGCGACGATAAGTACGGTGAAGACCGGTTCGGTCACGTGACAGCCGTCGCCGTGAACGATCGGAATGAGATCGGCGTTATCGATGAGGGGCGCCTGCTGGTGGTAATGAACAGGAGCGGAAGGCTTCTTTGGCGGCGGCAACTCGAGACACAATCGAGCTTTATCGAAGGTGTGGGGGAGTCGTGGCTCATCGGTAGCAGCAGCGGTGGATTTACTCTGGTCGACCGCGATTCGCAAACCGCCGTTGCCGAGGTGCAACCTTTGCCCATAACCGTCGCCGACATGGCTGTGGACGGGGAACGCGTTTTCATTCTTGGAGAAGGAGGGGTGATTTTCACTGCCTCACTGACTTTTGATGAATAGGTTTCTCATCTGTCTTTTCACTGTTTCGCTCCTGTCCGCCGAGGAGGAGGCGGAGATTCTTGTCTCTATTGAGAGCGAGACGGAAGTGATAAACGTTGCTCCCGGAGATTCGATTGTCGCGCTTCAGAATCGTTTTGTCGTTGAGGGGTCGGTGAAACTTGAGGGAGCGCCGATCTCGTTTGATCTGGCCGGCATTGAGGGGACACTGAAATTACATGATCCACTACAAGAGTCGCTGTGGCTGACGGTCACTTATGATTATTTGAAGGGCGATTTCCCGGCGTTCGTCGCCTCGTCGGCGAGCACGCTTCCAACTCTGGAGACCGGCGCGAAAGCAAGCGAGAGAAAAGCAGTTGACCGCAAGCAGGCGGGAGGGGCGCCGAAACTTCCTGTGGTGGCCGATGGGCAGTTTTCAAGATCGATCGGCTTCTCGCCCGGGGCCGGCATGCTGATGAACGGCGGACTCCAACTGAACCTGCAAGGGAAACTGAGCGAGGAGATGACCATCGCCGGTGTACTTTCAGATCAGAACAGCCCGATTCAGCCGGAGGGAGATACGCGGTCCCTGAACGAGATTGATAAAGTTTTTGTTGAAGTGACTCACCCATCTGGCGTTATTCAAGCAGGAGACGTAGATATTTCGCTCCGCAAAGGGAGGTACCAGCGCCACAACCGACGGATCGAGGGCCTCAGTTTTTCGTCCAATCGCAGCAGTGGTGACATGGCGTTCATCCTCGGAAGCGCCCGGGGCAGGTTCCGTTCATCAGAGTTCCGAGGTGAGGACCAAAACCAGGGCCCGTACCGGCTCACCGGAAAGGACGGCAGCCGGAGAATTATGATCACAGCCGGTTCTGAGAAAGTGTGGCTGGACGGAAAACCGATGGAGCGGGGTGAATCAGCCGACTACACCATCGACTACTCTCAATCTGAAATCACCTTTACACCGAAGCGGTTGATCGATGCCAACAGCCGAATCGCGGTGGAGTATGAATACTCCGATTTCGGTTTTCAGAGGCGTGTTTCGGCGGCCTCGGCCTCCCGCCAGTTCGCAGACGGCATGGGGTCGTTCTCCCTCAGCTGGATCCATGAGGCCGATGACATTTCCAATCAGTCTCTTTTCGCCCGCACCTCCGAGGAACGGTTGGCTCTCGCCGCCGCCTCGGCCGCCGCCGTGAAAAGATCCCTTGCCATTCCAGACTCCACCGGTGATTACGTACGGGATTTCAGTCCCGATGAGAGCGGCGATTCGATATACGTTTACGTGGGGCGCAAGGAGGAATCTCATGTTCAGCATTACTCCGTCGGATTTCACAACGCCGGCGGCAATGGACTCTACGCTCGACGGGTGACGCCGGAAGGGCGGCTCTACTTCGTCTACATTCCACAATCGGAGCGGACACAGCATACTGACCTCTACGTACCGTGGAAGACAGTAACCGCCCCACAGTCACAGCAGGTGGCGAACTTTGCGGCCAGATTTGATCTCTCTGACAGGACTGCTATTTCACTTGAAATGGCCGGTTCCGGGTTGAATCCGAACAGGTTAGCCCAATCGGTTAATCGGGCTGGAGGGGTCGCCGGAGAACTGTCCCTGACCCACGCGGCGACCCTTCCGGGCAGCCTTGGCGAACTGTCGTTGAGAGCCGAAACACGGGGATCTGGTGACGGCTTCCGGGCTCTCCAGCGTGAATCGCAAATCGAGTTCTGGCGGGCGTGGAACCTTGAACGGACAAGATGGGAATCGGCGCAGAAGGACGGCCTCCGCCGGCAGGTGTCACAGCTGACCCTGTCACATGACCTGTCGCGGGCCGGGACATCCAGCCTCACCATCGGAAAATACTTTGACGGAGGTCAGGAATCTCACCGGAAAAGTTGGTCGTCCCGCTACTCGAATAAGCTGTTCAATTCCCTCTCTCTGGAGTTCAGTGATGCTGAAAGGGTGTCGCTCATTCAAAGTGTAAGCGATTCGCGGTGGCGCCGCGGGAGCATCTTTGCATCGCTTTTCAGCGGAAAGGTCCACCCCTATTTCCGGCGCGAAGAGGAGATTCGGACGAGAGAAATGAAGTTTGATGAAACGGGCGGGGGAATCCGACTGGAGAGGCAACTCCTTAGCGGAAACTTCGGGATTGTCCGCAGGAACGATTACAGCGGTAAGTCTCCTTCCACTCAGTGGCGCCGGGAGGGGGAGAGCTGGCTTGGTGAAATCGACCTCAAGGCGCGCCCTGCGAAATCTGTGCATGCGACACTGACCGTGAAACAGCGATTCAAGGCGTTCAATGACGGCCGTGACGATCTCAACTATCGCCTGGCGCGAGGATCGGCGCGGTACAGTCCCCGGCGCGGCAACACCCGGGCGAGCCTCGATTTCAGACTGGAGAGGAGTCTCTACGAGGAAAAGATCGTGGTCTACGATTCCGTCGCTCACGGAATGGGCCAGTACCGGTACGACAGCGCTACGGGACTTTACATTGAAGATCCCGCCGGACATTACGCCGCTTTTCGTCTGCCGTCCGGAAACCGCTCTCCCGCTACGCGATTTGTAGGGGGAATCAGACTGCACCAGCGGACCTCACATGGCGGTTCATCGGTTCGGTGGACTATACGGGAAGTGAAGTGACATACCGCTCCGTGATGCTCCCAACCCTCGATGATCCCGGTCTGAACCGTTCTCGCCTGAGCGGGCAGACAGAACTCCGTTACGCCCCCGGCAAAGGCCGGAGAAGGGTTGGTCTGAAAGGGGCGGGGAGCCGGGATGTGGTATCTCAGTCAATTCAGGAATCGAGGGACCGGCTGAGACGGGAGGTCTCCCTGAACTGGGAGGAGCCCCTCAACGACACATTTATCATGATCGTTGACCTGTCCCGTAGGGCGGTAAACCACGAATCGTCTTTTGCGTCTAGGGCGAGAGACACCGATGGATGGTACTCCCAGAGCGGTCTCAGATGGCGGAGGGACCGGTCGATGCAGTTCGGTGGAGATTTGATCCTCGGCGGAGATCGTGGAACAAGCGTGCTTGGGACACACGATGTGAACATTAAGGGAGTAGAACTGGAGACGCTTCTCTTTCCGGGGCGGCGGGGAAGAGTGGACGGTTCGGTGGGGATGATTGTGGTCAAACATGCGGGAAACGGTCCCGCATTCCTGCCTCCCGAAGCGGCCCGGGGACTTCAGCCGGGGTCAAACCTGAAAGCGTCCGCCACGGCCATGCTCAACCTGACCGAGTCGCTGATGCTGAACCTGAACACCACCTATCTTCACGACGCCGTTCACGAAAACTTCCTCATGTTTACAGGAGAACTCCGTGCGTCGTTTTAGACAGAAATTCGTGTTGGCGCTTTTCGTCCCAGCGGTGATGCACGGGGAAGACTCGCTTAGCGTCACTGTGAATCCTCACTGGGCGGAGGTAGGAGAGCGGATCGAAGCGGGAATCGAAGCGTGGCGGCTGCGAACCGTAACAGAGGGGAGACTGAACGCGATTCTACACCTCGAGAGCATTGCGCAGTCCGATTCAGGAGGAATCCGACTTCTTTGGGCGAACAACCACGGCAGACCGGTGGCTGTTGATTCTGTTATCCTTGCCGGAAAAAGCGCTTATTCGCCAGCAGTAACGGAGCGTATCACCAAGCCGTTCCGAAATAAAACCGCCTCCGGGAAGACGGTAGATGAGGTCCGGTCGGAGCTGTCCAGCTACACCTTTATCAAACTTGAGAAAACGCCTTACTACGCACGATTCCAACAAGATCGGATCGCTCTTGTTATCCCCGTCAGGAGTTCTGTGGACAACCGCTTCTCAGGGATCGTGGGATATCTCCCCTCACCTCAGGGGAGGGGCCGCCTCACCGGCGACGTCTCATTGAGTTTTTCCAATCTGTTCGGGTATGGCGCATCAAGTAAAATCCGGTGGGCCCGAAAAGATGAGCGTTCACAGCGGTTCTCTCTCAAAGAGTCGGTGCCGTTCATTCCCGGGACTAACCTCGGCGCCGGTTTCGGCATCTCTCAGTCTCTCCAGGATGGGTTCTACCTTCGGCGCCGCAGGGAGATTGAACTGACCTCTCATTCGAAAACGTACGGCACTCTGTCTGTGGGGACATCGGAGACGGTGACCTCTCCCACCGAATCGGGCAGGAGGGGTGGATTAACGCAGTACCGGAGCCGTGCCGTCACATTGGGGCAGTCGTTCAGGAGAGGGAAGGGGACAGTTTTACGCGATGGGATTTTTCTTGAATCCCGCCTCGAACTGGGCGACTTGAAAATGAGTGATGGAAAGAACGGACTGCTGGCGGTGGGCCGGTTTCACGGCGGATGGACGAAAACGATCTCGCCCCCTTGGAGTGCTTTCGTCTCATTCCGGGCAGGAAGGGCCATGGTCTCCGATCAACAGGTTCCCGCTGGAGAGAAGTTCAGGTTCGGCGGAGCCTCCTCTCTTCGGGGATTCGGAGAGGAGCAGTTCGCCGCCGACTGGATGGTGATCCATCAGAGTGAACTGAGGTACGATTTGGGAGAGAACATTGTATTCTACGGATTCGTCGACGGCGCACTGACTTCTGTGGCACGGCAGCCGTTGGCCCTCGGAATAGGATTCAAGCAGCCGACAACGATCGGAATGTTGTCGGTGGAGTATGCCTTCAGTCGCGACGACCGGCCGTCGCAGGGGAAGATTCATCTTCGAATTTCTGGGAGAATTGGATGAAAAAACGGATAGTCGACTATCTTCAGAAGCAGTCCGGGAAACCGCTGAGGCGCCGTGAACTGGCGAAGAGATTGGGGATAAAGGAGAGTGATTATCGGTCGTTCCGCCGCGTGGTCAAAGAACTGATCGACAGTGGCAAAATCTTGAGAGTGAGGGGAGGCGCTCTCGTGCTCGCTTCCTCCGGCGATCGCCTGTCCGGAACGCTGATGCTCACAAGTCACGGATACGGTTTTGTCACCACCGAGGCGCGATCGAGGGACATTTTTGTCGGCAGGAAGAACCTCGGTGGCGCGCTCCACGGCGACACTGTAGAGGTGGTGGTGCTGCCTAAAAGCCGAAGGCATCGGAGCGAAGGAATCGTTGAACGGGTAATATCGCGCCGTACCGATCAGTTCATCGGTATTGTGGTGTCGGAAAGGGGGCGGCTCGGACTCCAGATTGAGCCAGTCTCACCGAGGCGCGGAGTTGTCCTCGAGGGGAAGAAGGGCGACAGGCTGTCGTCCGGCGACATTGTGCAGGCGAAGGTGTCGGACTGGGGTAGCTCCGATTCGCCCGTCACCGCCCGCCTTGTCAGTCGGATCGGATCCATTGAGAATCCGGAAGACGATATGGCTGTCGTCTGCTTCAAGTATGATCTGACTCCCGAATTCCCGTCCATCGTCGAGAAGGAGAGCCAGAGGTGGTCCGAGAAAGACATTAAGGGGGAGATTCCAAACAGAACTGACTTGAGGCACCTGACCGCCCTCACCATCGATCCCTCCGACGCCCGGGATGTAGACGACGCCATCTCTCTTGAGTCTCTTTCGAACGGAAACGTGAGAGTTGGAGTACATATCGCCGATGTCTCTTTCTTTGTTCGAGAAAAATCTGAACTGGACCGTGAAGCGCAGAAACGGGGAAACACAGTCTACTTCGCGGAAGGGACGGTAAGGATGCTTCCGGATAACCTCTCCGCCGACCTCTGTTCGCTCCTGCCCGAAGTGGACCGCCTCGCCATGTCGGTGCTGATGGAACTGGATAGCGGCCTCAAAGTCGTTTCAACGCGAGTAGAACAGACCGTGATCCGAAGCCGCGGCGCCCTCGCCTACGGAGAAGTGCAGACTGTTCTTGACGGTAAAAAGAAAGGGCCGTTCGTCAAAGAGTTGATGGAGATGAACCGGATCGCCAAAGGACTTACCGCCGATCGGGACAAGGCCGGAAGTATCGATTTTGACATTCCCGAGCCGATCTTCAAGTTCAAGGACGGCGGCATTCCCCACGAGATTTCGCCCAGCGAGCGGCTCGAGAGCCACCGTCTTGTGGAAGAGTTTATGCTGCTGGCAAACAGGGAGGTCGCAAGAAAAGTGACCAAGAGAAGGAAGCGTAAAGATGAATTCATCTTCCGAATTCACGATGAACCGACCGCCGATGACATGGAGCGGTTTGTCGGTGTCCTGCGCCGGCTGAACCTTGGCGAGTCGATTCCGCCTCGGCTGAAGCCCGCCGATTTCAGGGATATCCTCGCCATGGTGGAGACGTCCCCCTACCGGGCTCTCATCGAAAAACTGGCGCTCAGAACCATGTCAAAAGCTGTCTACACCGTCCACAATCGTGGTCACTTCGGACTCGCTTTCAATACTTACACCCATTTCACTTCCCCCATTCGCCGCTACTCCGATCTGATGGTTCACCGCTACCTCAAGAAACATATCCTCCGGCACAGTGAGATGAAGGGAATTTCCAGAGATCGGGCAAGCGCCGTCGCTCGGGAAGTGACTGAGGCCGAGATCAAATCGCTGGAAGCTGAGCGGGAATATATCAAGCTGAAGCAAATACGTTGGCTTTCACGGCGGATCGGCGAGAAATTTGACGCCGTCGTCTCAGGCGTGATCTCGGCGGGATTCTTTGCGGAACTGGAAAATACAATGGTTGAAGGATTTGTCAGTGTGGAGTCGTTAACGGATGATCGCTACTATTACGATGAACTGGAGATCGCCATCATCGGCAAACGGTTTCGAGAAATGTACCGGCTCGGCCGACAGGTGAAGATCCGTGTCAGGAGCGTCAGCCTAGAAAAGCGCCGTGCCGACTTTGACTTGGTGGAAGCGTGATGCGGAATAGAGTGATGGCAATTGTTCTCTCCAGTCTCCTTCTCTCGGGGTGCGACTACAAGCCCCGGGCCGGCGGCGTGGAGAACCAGCTCCACGTCGTCGCCTCATTCGAAGACCTGCCGCACGTCAAGGCGGCCATCGATTCTGTCTTCGGC
>LUMD01000487.1_pt1 | contig 16103 bp, 16 predicted proteins | sample 729651 | NCBI WGS metagenome assembly LUMD01 (sample SAMN03860272, study PRJNA289734) | marine metagenome | biome: seawater column; feature: ocean; material: water; isolation source: Red Sea water column Station 34 - depth 258m | place: Saudi Arabia: Red Sea | collected 2011-10-15 | depth 258 m | reverse complement strand
ATGATCACATCTGCATCAGCCAAAAATACATCAGCATTTTCTTCATCCAAAAATGTGTCTGTGATATGAATAGAAGTTTCCGCACTAAGTTCTGCCAATTTTTCTTTTGCCACTTTTACTTTCTTTTTGTCCACGTCATCAGGACTGTATAATGGTTGGCGGTGCAAATTTGATAAAGAAACATTGTCTCCATCAATCAAATGTAGATACCCAATGCCGGCTGTGAGTAATGCTTGGGCTGCAGGACATCCCAATCCGCCTACGCCAACGATGGCCACTTTCCCACCCAATAATTTCTTCTGACCTTCTATACCAATTTCAGGCAAAACAGTTTGGCGGGACCATCGGCTCAAATTCATTTTCAATGATCATCCCTTCCGTCACAATTCCGAATTGGCACACCAATACTTTTTCGCCATTAATTTCTACGCCATTTTCAGAAAGGACTGCATCTAATCCTTCTATTGGGAATTCTTTTCGTTGTTCTTTTGGGCGGACATCGATCACAGTCAATTCAGTTTTTCGATCGTTTAATTCTTTGGGTGTGATGATCAATGAACGGTCTTCCACGGTAAAATATTTATAGTGATTTTATCACCATTATTTAAAATGCTATCTTCTGGATCAGCAGATAAAATGCAATTCGCATCCAAGGACGATGTGAGCATGTGGGATCCCACTTTTGATGCGGGACGACACACCAACTGGCCGTTTTCAATCCATACCTTTCCAAACAGAAATCGTTTTTTCACGGGCTCTCTGGGGAAGGATTCTGTTAATTTTCCCGTCAATGGTTCCGATTCGTTTTTCCCCATTATTGTTTCCAAAGCTGGCCAAACCCATTCCATAAATCCTATATAAGATGAGACTGGATTACCGGGCAATCCGAATATTAATGTGTCCTGACCTGTGCCAAAGAAGAGTGGCTTCCCAGGTTTTTGGGCCACCTTCCAGAAATGTTCTTTCACGCCCAATTCCATAAATACATCCCGGACATAATCATACCGCCCCATGGACACACCGCCGGATGAAATCACTACATCGCATGAGTCCAATGCGTCAGATAAAAAATGTCTTAATGATGCTTTATCATCCTGAATCACATCCCGCATGACCACTTCTGCCCCGGCCTTTTGAGCCAAATCCGCAAATACATATAAATTGGAATTATAGATCTGTCCCGGTTCTAATGTATTCCCCGGCTCTACCAATTCATTCCCTGTTCCAAAAATGGCGAGCATGTCCCCTTTTTTGATTTCTTCTCCTTCCATTCGGATATGTTTTCCGGGAGTGGTTTCAATCATGATTTGAACTATTTTATTATCGGTAAATCCGCTGGTATCTTCAACCATCACAATCGCATCGGCCCCTTTTGGGATGGCTGCACCAGTCATACACTGGGCACATTCTCCGGGACCTATCATTACATCCGATGGCGATCCGGCTGAACTGATGCTGACCATTTTTAATTCAATTGGATTTTCTTGGGATGCGCCAATTGTATCTGCCGCACAAACTGCAAATCCATCCATGGCAGAATTATCAAACCGTGGAGACGGCATGGACGCCGCCATATCTTCAGTCAGAATTCGTCCACTGGAATCATTTAATGCAACAGATTCATTCCCCAATTGAAAAAGATGAGACTGAACGATATTTTTTGCTTTGTTAAATGGAATCATATCATTTTCCTGATTAAAAATATGATGGCGACAATGATGACCACGCCCATTATTTTTTGAACTGTTTTGGCTTCAAATTTGGTGGATCCGAAATAGGAACCGGCAGAACCGCCCACAATGACGGCACCAATAAGTGGAAGAATAAATTCTGTATCAAACATGCCCGATTGATACCGAGCAACCACACCCGCCAATGAATTGGCCCAAATAAACATGGCACCAGCCGCTGCCGCTTCTTTGGTGGAGCCTAACCCAAACATAATGATAAGTGGCACAAGGTAGATGCCACCGCCGATCCCAACCGCACCAGCGAAAAATCCAAGAATAGAACCGATCAAAATGATGGCCATCCATTTTTGAATGGGTGATAATTGAAATGAAAGTGTCAATGCATTGATGATATAAATCCGCACCGCTACCAGTATCAATGTAATAATTAGAATGATCTGAAATATGAATTCGGGTAAATCAAGAGAACCGGCGAGATACGCCATAGGGATGGATGTAACAAGAAATGGTCCTATGAGATCTAATCGACCGTAGCCATTTCGCCAGAAATTGACCATACCGATAAATGTCACCACCAAATTCAATGTGAGCGATGTAGTTGGAATTATTGTATAGCTCACACCCATAATAGCCATGAGTGCCGTGTAGGACGAACCACCACCTAATCCTACTGAAGAGTAAATGAAGGCAACAAATAAAAATAAAATGGGTAACAAATATTCCATTAATGCCTTTCGCCTTTCATCATATGAAATGAATGAAAAATAGTCGGTATCAACACCTGCAATGCATCCTTTGCCGCACCAGGACTTCCGGGCAAGCATATCACTATTGCTCCATTCACCACACCTGCTGTCAGTCGGGAAAGCATGGCCGTTTTCACTTTACTCCTTCCATAGGCATGGAGGGCCTGATCAATCCCGGGCAATTTGGAATCAAATATTTTATCCATAGTTTGTATGGTTAAATCACGCGGGCCCAGGCCAGTACCGCCTGTGGTTATGATCAATTCAACTCCGCCATCAATCCATTTTTGAATAGTAGGCACCAATAGATTAGACCCATCTTCCAAAACCAAGCGATGATCAACTTCACAACCGGAGTCTGAAAATCCACTGGCTAATATTTCACCAGACTTATCTTCTGATTCGCCTTTGGAAACGCTGTCACTTAATGTGATCACCCCAACTTTTGGACGGTATTCTGATGCATGGTCTGACTTTCCACCCACTTTTTTCACTAATTTGATTTCGCCGATGGCCATGGTTTTATCCACTGCTTTGCACATATCATAAATGGTGAGTGCAGCACCGGATACGGCCGAGAGCGCTTCCATTTCTACGCCCGTTGCTTCTTTTGTTTTAACTGTTGAACGAATCAAAATAACATCAGAGCCAATTTCAAATTCAACATCCACGAATGATAGATTCAATTGATGACACATGGGAATCATTTCCGCCGTTTTTTTCGCCGCCTGTATGCCGGCAATCTTTGCCGTGGTCAACACATTTCCTTTTGGAACTGCATCATCCTGAATGGCAGAAATGGTCTCCGGTTTCATGGAAATTTTACCTTCCGCTTTGGCCATCCGTACAGTAGAATCTTTATCCGTCACATCTACCATGTTGACGTTTCCTGATTTGTCTATATGTGAAAATTCACTCATAATATTTCCTTTATTAACCACCGATTTGTGTCATGGATTCTCGATGCACTCCATTATTTTGTTGGGCAGACCAACCATCCACGTGTTTATTTAAAAATGATGCCCCAATCATAGATTGAATTTTTTCGTTCGATGCCCCATCACGCATGGCATCTCGCAAATTGGTCTCATCTTGGCTATAAAGACAATTCAATAATTTCCCATCAGCCGTGATTCGAATCCGATTGCATGCACCACAAAGATTTCTCGAAAAAGCAGGAATAACGGCAATCTTTCCCTTGGCGTCTTTCATCCGAAAAATATAATGTTCTGTGCTGGATCCATCTACAGATTGGAGTTGATCAGTTTGGCTATGCAGGTCTTCCACAATATGTTCGGCTCGGTAGAATTTTCCCGTCTTCCATATTTGGTGAGAATCAAATGGCATGAGTTCAATGAAGCGAACTGTAATGTTGTTATCCATGGTCAAGTTTGCAAAATCCACCAACTCATCATGATTGAAATCACGCATGGCTACCACATTAATTTTTACTGAAGGGATTTGAGATGCGATTGCAAGATGAATATTTTCTATCACCTGATTTAACCCACTTCTCCGAGTAATAGACTGGAACCGATCCGGTTGCAATGTATCTAAACTGATGTTGATTCCGGAAAGACCGGCATCCGCTAAATCATCAATATATTCATGGAGCAAAATGCCATTCGTCGTCAAATGGACTGATTCAACTCCCGGAAGATTTTTTGTATAATTTACTAATTCGGGTATATCCTTTCGGAGTAAGGGTTCTCCGCCGGTGAATCGAATTTTGTATACACCCAGTTTCGAGACCACAGAGAGCAACCGCTTAATCTCATTCTTGGAGAGCAGTTGATCTTTGTTGCGAAAAGGGACGCCTTCTTCAGGCATGCAGTAAATACAGCGGAGATTGCAATATTCATTGACAGCGAGACGAAGGTAATTGAATGTGCGATCGTGGCGATCTACGATCGTGGGATGCGCAGGCGTAACACTGCGATCCATGGTTGGAGGGCTGTGTGTTGTGTTTTCCATTCTCATTCCAAGTCACCCCAGCCACCAGCTGGCGGTTGGGGAATCGGGAGCAAATTCTGATGTTTCCGTCAGAACCGTACCGGCCGCAGACCATGTCCATAGTGTTGGGTTTAGGTCAGTTGGCTAAAAGAATTTGTTTACTAAATCTAACCTAATTTAAGCATTCATCAATTGATAATGCGGTAATATTTATTTAGTCCTTTTTCTAGTTTCATAGACAACCCTGCATATTTCTTGGGCCGCTAATTGGATTTCATGTTCTGTATTAAATCGACCGATACTAAATCGTATTGATCCATGGGCGTATTCATTTTCTAATCCAATCGCTTTCAATACATGGGATGGTTCCAGATTGGCACTACTACAGGCTGAACCGGTTGAACAAGCAATCCCTTTCATTCTTGTGATCAGTGATTCAGCATCTAATCCTGGAAAACATAAATTTAAGTTTCCAGCTAAACGATCATTAATAGGGCCATTCAATATAATGTCTGCATGTTCTCGTTTGATTTTTTGGTATAAGATATCCCTGAGGGAAGAAATTTTTTCAGTTTCTTTACCTCCCTTCTCTAAACATACTTTTAGTGCTTGATCAAAACCTACAATAAGGGGCACAGGTAACGTGCCTGAACGCATACCCCTTTCATGACCTCCCCCATCTATTTGGATTTGGATTTTAACCTTTGGATTTTTCTGACGGACATAAAGACATCCAATCCCTTTCGGTCCATATATTTTATGAGCGGTAGATGCCATAAAGTCAATGTTCATCTGGTTTACATCTAAAGGCAATTTTCCAAACGATTGGGAGGCATCCACCATGAAAAATATGTTATTTTCTTTACAGATTTGTCCAATTTCAGTTATCGGCTGAACCGTTCCTATCTCATTGTTTGCATGCATGATTGCTGCCAATACAGTCTCATCCCGTATAGCATTTTTGAATTCATCTGGATCTACTTTTCCGTTTTTATCAACCGTCAAAATCGTTATATCCCAGCCTTGGTTCGCCAAAGCATCACAGGTATCCAAGACAGCTTTATGTTCTGTGGCTTGAGTAATTATGTGTTTTTTATCAGGATGGTTGGCGCATAATCCTTTAATCGCCAAATTGATGGACTCGGTTGCACCGCTAGTAAAAATTATTTCCCGCGATGAGGCATTAATTTCATCCGCAATTGTTCGCCTTGCCATTTCAACAGCTGCTTTAGCTTCACGTCCCAGTCTATGGTGAACACTGGCTGCATTGCCGAACTTTTCACCAAAGAAAGGCATCATTGCTTCGAAAACAGTAGGATCTACTGGAGTTGTGGCTTGATTATCAAGATAAATCAAAAGATTTGTTGCAGTGGATTTTTAATGTTTTTGGGCAACCCACTCTCCAATAATTAAGACTGGAGATTTGTATCGGCAGATTGAATTATATCTTTCATAGCCTGCCCTGTAGCGCCGTTTCGAATTTTTACAATTTCGGATAAAATACTTAGGGAAATTTCTTCAGCAGTTTGCGCTTTAAGGTCCAATCCTGTGGGAGAATGAAACCGATCTAGTTCTGATTCATTTATTCCATGTTCCAATAGATAATCCCGAATGATACCCGTTTTTTTGGCACTGGCAACTACACCTACATATGGGATACCCTTTTTTAATGCTTCCAAGGAGATTCTGTCGTCATCTCGGTGATGAGTTGCAAGAATGAAATAATCTATCTTGAAATCAATATCCTCAAACTCAAGGGGATCAGTAATTACCTCTTGTGCATCTGGGTATCTGTTTGCTTCTTCTTCTGATGCCTGTACAACAACCTTAAATTTCAATAGGCTGGCCATTTGACAGAGTACTTCAACCACTCGTCCCATACCACGTATGAATAAGGTTGGATTAACCATTTGCGGTTCTACAATTACGGACATATATCCTCCACATGGAATTCCCATACCCATTTGATCGCTATCCAAATCAATATCAATGGTTCGCGGTTTTCCGTCTTTCAGTGATTCCTGAGCCGCTGCGGCCACCCGGTTTTCAATACATCCACCGCCAATATATCCTATCAACCGCATTCCCTTTTCATTAAAAAGAGCTTTATCCCCAACTTTACCTGAAGATGAACCATCAACATTATAAACAGATGCTAATGCATATGGGATCTCAGCCGATTCTAACTGAGACATCATTTCAATTAATTCTTTATGTTTTGACAAATTCTAGTAACCCCTCGTGATTTGAAAGTAATCATCTTTTGTATCGCAATCAAGAATCACCTCATCGGATGTAATTGGTATGCCAACAGCATCTTCCGGATATTTTTTGAGTACTTTTTTACACCCACGGTCTCCGGTTGAGGATAAAATTTTCTTAAAATATTTTTTGGGAAATATTACTGGATTGGCTTGCCGGCCATTGTAAAGAGGATAAATAATTCGACCCCCTTCCAAATTGACAAATTCATCACATAACTGATTCAATGTTGTGGCGCGAATATTTGGCATATCCCCCAATATGATCATATTGCCGTCTGCATTCTCTGGTAAAGATGATACTGCCAAATAAATTGAGCTTGCCATTCCCTGAGACCAATTTGGATTATATACTTCATTAATGGATAGATTTAATACCGCTTCCAGTATATTTTTTCGGTCAAATCCCGTAACCAAATGAACTGGGGAAAGTTTGGTCTTCAACACAGTGTTTACAACTTGTCTGATCATGGGAATGCCATTCACCGGGAGTAATAATTTATTTTCTTCACCCATTCTGGATGAACTCCCTGCAGCTAAAATTGTTGCAGATACAATCATGCAGCAATCCTTTTGTTGGTCCGTTTTTGAAGCGTATTCAACACCTTGCCTAAAGTGATAAGGCTATCCAGATTATGGATGGGTAAAAAATCATCCACGTGGGGGAGGATTGTTTGAATACCTTGGGTCAGGGGTGCATAATCTTCATATCCCAGATTGGGATTCATCCAGATTAACCAATGACAACTTCTAGTTAATCGATCTATCTCTCTTTGAAGCATTTCGATATTTCCCGTATCGAGCCCATCACTGATAACCATTACCACGGCTCCTCCTGATAAAACACGACGGGCCCAAAAGCGATTAAATTGTTCTAATGTTTCACCTATTTTTGTTCCACCAGACCAATCCTTTACTGACTCATTAATATAATCCAATGCATCATTTACATCTTTTTGTTTTAAATAATGAGTTATGCGGCTCAGACGGGTGCCAAATGTAAATGCTTCAACATGATGGTTAACCTGATAAAGAGAATAAATAAAATGGAGCAGGATCCGTGTATATTGTTCCATCGAACCGCTAATATCCGTTAAAACCACTAAAGGCCGTGGCTTATGTTTTCGGTCCTTCCATTTAAGGTCGATAAAATCCTGGTTTGGGAAAATATTATTTCGAATGGTTTGTCTAATATCGAGTTTATAGGGTCGATTTCCTGTTTTCAACCGCCTGATTTTTCTATTCACAAAACCCCAATCAAAATCACCAATAAATTTTAGCGCTTCATCTATTTCTTCCTGGGTATAAGCATCAAACCGTTTTCTACGCAGCACTTCTTCAGGACTATAAAGGAAGACATCAAAGGCCTCAGAACTTTCACCTTCCTCTTGGGAATTGCTTTCGATCCCTTCAACACGTTTTTGATAAATTTCTTTAATTTGATCCTTCATACTTGATAATTCTGCCTGTGCCAATCTTGATTCGTATAATTTTCGTAAAATATCGGAAACATTTTCAAGGCGATCCGGATTCCGCCAATACAAATCAAAAAGTTGATCGAATAGTGGGATTGTTTTATGGTCCGTGATAAAACTTGATTTAATGGCTTGGCGAAAATCTTCCCTATTACCGGTTTCTACCATCGAACATGCCTTGATTGCCATCATTATTTCACCCGTGCCAATTGTGAAACCAGCCTGCCTTAAAAATCGAGCAAATACAGTAATGGCATCATGAAGCCTGGATTGGATGCCGTTTGTCATTTTTTGGGTTCAGGCAGAAATGAGTTCCGCTTCAGTCAAAGCCCTCTGGACTAGTCCATGGGTTGCTTCACCATCCATTTTTTCAATATCATCCTGATATTTTAATAAAGTACCAAGCGTATCGGTGGCAATTTCTTTAGATAATTGGGTTGTACCAAGTTTAATGAGTGCATTGGCCCAATCGATTGTTTCAGCAATACCCGGTAGTTTATATAAATCTTTTTCGCGGATAGACTGCACAAAACTAACAACTTGTTTACCGAGTAATTCATTGATGTCTGATATTTTACGCTGAATAATCTGGAATTCCTGCTCTGCAGAAGGATATCCTATCCAATGATAAAGGCAGCGTCGTTTAAGTGCATCGTGAATTTCACGGGTACGGTTTGATGTGACCACTACAATGGGCGGATTTTTGGTTGATATTGTACCAATTTCTGGGATTGAAATTTGGAAATCAGATAAAACCTCTAATAAAAATGCTTCAAATTCTTCATCAGCCCGATCCAATTCATCAATGAGAAGCACGGGGGGAATTTCTCCGGGAAAATCAATCGCTTGGTACAATGGTCTTTTAATTAAAAAATCTGATCCGAATATTTCTTTTGAAATAAGTTCTTTATCTTTTTGGCCCTCAACCTCCATCATCCGGATTTGGAGAATCTGCCGCGAATAGTTCCATTCATATATGGCATTATGTACGTCCAATCCTTCATAACATTGGAGCCGAATCAATTTAGTATCCATAATTTGTGATAATACTTTGGCTACCTCAGTTTTACCCACACCCGGTTCCCCTTCCAGGAAAATAGGTTTTTCCATTTTAAGGGACAGAAATATGGATGTAGCCAAGCTGCGGTTGGAAATATAGTTTTTTTGATCTAGCCGTTTCTGAACATCATCCACGGTATTCATGTTTACATTATTCATAACAGTGAAAGTAGGACAAACTGAAATACAATGTCAATGCAGTGAAAAAAAATCCAAATTTTCTTGGTTTATTCCACAATCACTGAGTACTATCATTCACCCCTAAACAGGGAGCCACACCAGTAATAGTACAAGCGGGGGCTAAAACTAATTATAAAGGAGGTGTACTATGATCCCAGGATCGTTTGATTACCACGCACCCCAATCCTTGGATGAAGCCATCAAATTGCTGGGAGAACTCGGCGATGATGCGAAAGTGTTAGCCGGCGGCCACAGCTTAATCCCAATGATGAAACTTCGACTTGCAGAACCAACCCACCTTGTTGATATAAATGGCCTAACGGATCTAGATTATATCAAGGAAGAAAATGGTTACTTATGCATAGGCGCAATGGTCAGGGAATCAGCACTTGAAAAATCAGACTTGGTTGGAATGCAGAAGTAGTGATGAAAGGCCCGGGTGGATTGTTAGGAGGGGGTGAACGAACGGTACAGATTGATGACTTTTTTGTTGGTCCATTGATGACCTCATTGGAACAAAATGAAATTTTAACAGAAATCCGGATTCCGACAGCCGATGGAAAATCAGGCGCAGCCTATAAGAAATTAGAAAGAAAAGTTGGCGATTATGCCATAGCCGGCGTAGCTGCATCCCTTCAATTTGATGGTGATAATTGTTCATCGGCAGGAATTGGATTAACTAATGTTGGACCGACGCCCATAAGAGCAACGGCTGCACAGGATGCATTGGTGGGCACCACAGTGTCAGATGATGATATTGAAAATGCGGCAACCCATGCAGCAGATGCCTCACAACCGGTTGGTGACCATCGCGGGTCAGAGGATTATAAACGTGCTGTTGTAAAAACACTCACGGCCCGGGCAATTCAAACTGCAAAAAAACGGGCATAAGGAGGAAAATATTATGGGAATGCAATCAATTACTGTAAATATAAATGGAGAAGCCAAATCCGCTGAGGTGGAAGACCGGCTTTTACTCGTCCATTTTATCAGGGATACACATGGATTGACTGGTACACATATCGGGTGTGACACAACCCATTGCGGCGCATGCACAGTCCTCTTGGATGGTAGTGCGGTAAAATCCTGCACGGTATTCGCTGTACAGGCGAATGGGCGGGATGTAACAACTATTGAAGGTATGGAGGGTGAAGCTTTACATCCATTGCAGGAAGGATTTATGGAGGAGCATGGTCTTCAATGCGGGTTTTGTACGCCAGGAATGATCATGTCTTCAAGTCACCTACTGGATAATAACCCAACCCCAAGTGAAGATGAAATAAGGTGGGGAATTTCAGGCAATCTTTGTCGCTGTACTGGATATCAAAATATTGTTAAGGCAGTGCAGTATGCATCAAACAAACTTCAAGAATCTTCTGCAGAAGGAGGCGAATAATGTCTAAATGTAAAACTTCACCTGAAGTCGGTGGAATGGGCCATTCCGTAAAACGGAAAGAAGATCCAAGATTTATCCGTGGCCAAGGCAATTATGTAGATGATGTGGTACGGCCGGGTATGGTCTATATGGATATAGTACGCAGTCCATATGCCCATGCAAAAATAAAAAGTATCAATACAGAAAAAGCATTAGCGCATCCTGGAGTGGCGGCAGTTATTACAGGTGAAACTTTAAAAGAATATAACCTCCATAACATGCCCACACTTATGTCAGATACACAAATGGTTCTCCCAATTGATAAGGTATGCTATCAGGCCCAGGAAGTAGCAGCCGTGGTTGCAACTGATAGATACAGTGCTGCGGACGGTGTTGAATTGGTGGAAGTGGAGTATGAGCCACTACCTGTTGTGGTAGACCCCCATAAAGCGACCGATCCGGATGCACCTATCATTCGCGATGACAAAGAAGGTCAGGATAGTAATCATATTTTTCACTGGGAAGCCGGTGATAAGTCTGGAACTGATGAGGTTTTTAACAATGCAGAAGTTGTAGTAGCGGAGGATATTTATATACCGCGAATTCATGTAGCATCAATAGAAACCTGTGGCTGTGTATCTGAATTCAATAAAGTTTCTGGCCAACTCACTGTTTGGCTGACTACACAGGCACCCCATGCCATTCGTACAGTTGTTGCATTGGTTGCGGGACACGTGGGTTTACAAGAAGATAAGATTCGTATCATTTCGCCCGATATTGGTGGTGGTTTTGGCGGAAAGGTTCCAGTCTATCCCGGATATGTCATAGCAATTGCAGCATCTGTTGTTACAGGATTACCCATTAAATGGATAGAAGACCGGCGTGAAAACCTTCAGGCCGATTCTTTTGCGAGGGATTACCATATGACCTGTGAAATCGCAGCGGATAAAGATGGTACTTTAAATGCCCTTCGTATCAAAACTTTGGCTGACCATGGTTATGCAGATGCGGCTGCAAACCCATCCAAATTCCCAGCAGGAATGTTTTCTATCTGTACAGGGTCGTACGACTTTAAAAATGCATTTGTAGAAGTAGACGGCGTTTATACGAATAAACCGCCGGGTGGAATTGCGTACCGCTGCTCGTTCCGTGTGACTGAAGCCGTTCACGCCATTGAAAGAATGGTGGATGTTGTGGCAGATGAGGTAGGATTGGACGCAGCAGAAATTCGAATGAAAAATTTCATACCGAAGGATGCCTTCCCCTATCATTCACCAACAGGATGGGAATATGATAGCGGTGATTACCACGGCGCCTTAAAACTGGCCATGGATAAAATCGGATATGATGAACTGCTAAAGGAACAGGCTGAAAAGCGTGAAAAGGGTGAACTCATGGGAATTGGTATTTCCTCATTTACTGAAGTTGTAGGCGCTGGTCCCTCTAAAGATTTTGATATTTTAGGTATTAAAATGTTTGATAGTTCAGAAATTCGAATTCACCCAACAGGCAAAGTGACTGCACGGTTTGGGACAAAATCTCAAGGTCAGGGTCATGAGACAACCTATGGCCAAATTATTGCAGAAGAATTGGGGATTCCACATTCTGATGTAACTGTAGAAGAAGGAGATACAGATACAGCTCCTTATGGTTTAGGTACCTATGCGAGCCGATCTACCCCGACAGCCGGTGCCGCCGCCGCAATGGCTTGTCGAAAGATAAAGGAAAAATCCAAAAAGATTGCGGCACATTTGTTGGAAGTTTCCGAAGAAGATCTCGATTGGGAAGTGGGTAAATTTTCTGTGAAAGGTTTACCCGATAAGGCCGTTACGATCCAGGAAATTGCTTTTGCTGCCTATACCAACCATCCGCAGGGATTAGAAGCTGGTTTAGAAGCAACGCATTACTATGATCCACCAAATATGACATATCCTTTTGGCAGTTATATCGCCGTTGTAGATATTGATTCGGGAACAGGCAACGTCAAAATACGCAGATTCGTGGCCGTGGATGATTGTGGAAATATCATTAATCCAATGATTGTAGAAGGCCAGATTCATGGTGGATTAACGCAAGGTATGGCACCTGCCCTTTTTGAAGAAATATCCTATGACGACCAGGGCAACATTACTGGCGGCAGTTTCATGGAATACCTTGTACCGACTGCTGTAGAAACACCGCATTGGGAAACAGACAAAACAGTGACACCTTCACCCCATCATCCATTAGGAGCGAAAGGTGTAGGTGAATCACCAACTGTCGGTGCGCCCCCCGCAATTGTCAATGCTATCGTAGATGCACTTTCTCATCTGGGTGTTAGGCATATTGACATCCCTGTCACACCAGAAAAAGTGTGGCGGGCTATGCAGAAAACTGAAGCCGCTTAACAGCACTCACTCGGGGACCAAATGCAAGTTTCAATGACCAAGCACTTTATTGTCAATGCGCCCATTCAAGCCGTCTGGGCACATTTGTCGGACATTGAAAAAGTCACTCATTCCATCCCCGGTGCACATTATGGCAAAAATCTGGGAGATAATAACCACAGCGTTAATCTCACAGTAAAGGTCGGCCCCATAAAATCCAGTTACCGCAGTGAAGTCACCGTAAAATCTCTAGACGAGTCAACCCATACACTTGAAATTGCAGGAAAAGGTGTCGACACGAAAGGTAAGGGCGGTGCAAATATGGAGATGGTTGGTAAAATGACTGACAATGGCGACGGTTCTACAGCAGTCACAGGTACTTCAACAGTTACCATTCAGGGTATGCTGGCCCAATTTGGTTCAAGGATGATAGAAGATGTTTCAAACCAACTTTTTTCACAATTCACTGAATCGTTATGTGCAAAATTGGAAAAAAATGAAGATTCTGAAGAAATGTCCCATTCTGAGGATAATTCTTTAAGTGGGACAGCAGTAGCAGGTGCAGCAATCAAAGGAATTACGGGCAGAATTATGGGTATATTCAAAAAAGAAAATGGCTAAACATTTCAATTGGATAAAAAGAATAGCTGAATTAGAAAATTCAGGTACTCCTTTTGCTATTGCAACTGTTGTAGATACAGTTGCACCCACCTCTGCAAAACCTATGTCGAAAGCCATTATAACGGAAGATGGCCAATTAGAGGGTTGGGTTGGCGGCGGCTGCTCACAGGATATTATCATTTCTGAAGCCCTTAATTGTATTAAAACTGGTAAATCTATATTAATTCGTCTAAGTCCAAATGATGATAAAAATTCTTTGGAGTCTTATAAAAAAAATGTTTTGATGTCATGTGAAAGCGAAGGTACACTGGAATTTCATCTTGAACCGGTACTACCAAAGAAACAACTGGTTATCTATGGCACTACCCCTTCCGCAGAAACCCTGGCCAATTTAGGTGATCTGATGAATTTTGAAGTCCATTTAATGGGTAAAGATTTTGGAACACTCAGCCTGACAAGCAATATTTATACGAGTGATAAAATGAAATCAATCCCATCGACTTCATTTTCGATTGTTGCAACACAGGGAAAAGGGGATCTAAAAGCACTGGAGACAGCCATTAATTCCAATCCGGAATATCTGGCCCTTATTGCGAGCAAGCGTAAGGGTGATAAATTGGTAAACCGCTTGAAGAAGAAAGGTATTTCAAGCCAGGATATTGAAAAGATTAAATATCCTGCAGGGTTGGATATCGGCGCTGTAACACCCCAAGAAATTGCCGCATCCATCATCGCTGAAATTATTCAAATCATGCGGCCAAAATTGAAAGAAGAAGTGGTCATGGATTTCATGGCACTTCAACCGGGGCAAGAAAAAGATCCTATTTGCGGCATGGGTGTATATCCAGAAAAAACAGACTACAAAGTAGACCATCAAGGAAAAACGTATTATTTTTGTTGTGAAGGCTGCCTTGTAAAATTTGAAGTTAAACCGGCCAATCAATTCACATTCTGGATTTGGATTCACAGAGTTTCATAACCTGATGTGGCTGGTCATGGCCATGGCCCACTTAGATTGCTATTTTAAAACTAAATAAATTATTGTTCTTAAAAATTAGCTTTGTAAAAGAGAATGCCCTGAAAGATCAGGGCATTCTCATTTATCGTTTATAGGCTTTTTCTATTTACCGAAACCGAACTTGCCATATCCGGCTGCAAAAAGACCGTAGAGCGCAACAGTCGACCAACCCATAGCATTGATTTCACCAGTCATCTGGTTTTGAATACTAACCAGACAACCAACGGCAAAGCCAATACACATTGCTTTTGCTACGGTTGTTTTTAAATCAGAATCGGGTGCATTGCTCAAGAACCAAAACAAGACCGCAAACCCAATATTTGAAGCACCGAACCATTTGGCCATGATAATAGAACCATCAATTAAGTTTTGTGATAATCCGTATGGCTCTAACACTGCTGCTGGTGCAATCACAAAACCAAGCCCGAACAGGCCGGCCACCACCATATTTATTTTGAATAATGTATTAAGGTTCATTCCTTACTCCTTTTGTTTGTTGAAAAGTTATAAAAATGCCCGGAGAGAAATGCTCCCTCCGGGCATCTATATTCACGTTGGTTTTTGTACAGAGACTTAAGCTCTAGCTTTGGCCTTTTCTACAGCCCGTTTCAACATCACACCGCAAAGGTGAGCGCGATAGTCCGCAGACGCGGCCAAGTCACTCATCATGTCCTGGCCATCGGTAGCTGCCGAAGCAGCTGCATCCAATGCATCATCACCCAGATCTGAACCGGCCAATGCAGATTCAGATCCACTAGCGCGATAGGCATGATCCGCAGCACCGGTTATTCCAACAGATGCAGATTCACAGGTACCACCATTCATATCCAAGGAAACACCTACACCCACCACTGCATAACGTGATGCAGGATTGGGGAATTTCACATAAGCGCTAGCAGATGATGCAGGCACTTTCACTGATGTGACCATTTCACCATTTTCCTTGGCTGTTTCGAACAGTCCCGTGAAATAATCTTCTGCTGATACTGCACGAGAACCGGACGCACTGGCTAAGCAAATGGTTGCACCAAACGCCACCAAGGCACCGGGATAATCGGAGCCCGGATCTGCATGGGCGACATTCCCGCCCATGGTACCTTTGTTCCGCACCTGTGGATCACCGATGACACCGGCGCATTCCGCCAATCCGGGGCAGGCATTCTTCACCACATCCGATGATGCCACTTCTGCGTGCGTCACCAATCCGCCGATTGAGATGGTTTCTCCATCCTGGGAGATGTCAGACATACCAGGCACTCGGGAGATATCAATCAGTATACTCGGTTCAGACAAACGCAATTTCATGGCAGGAACAACACTGTGTCCGCCGGCGATGAATGATCCATCCTCACCTGCTT
>LUMD01000401.1_pt1 | contig 16104 bp, 16 predicted proteins | sample 729651 | NCBI WGS metagenome assembly LUMD01 (sample SAMN03860272, study PRJNA289734) | marine metagenome | biome: seawater column; feature: ocean; material: water; isolation source: Red Sea water column Station 34 - depth 258m | place: Saudi Arabia: Red Sea | collected 2011-10-15 | depth 258 m | reverse complement strand
AGTCTGGAGTCTCTGCGCGAACAGAGAGCGCGTGTGCAAAACTGGTACCAGGAACTGAAAGAGAGTTCTGCATCTGCCTGGGAGCGCGCTCGCAAGGGTTTCTCCGAGGCCTATGAAGCGCTTTCAGAGCAATGGAACAGCACCGAAAAGGAGCTGGATGAGGACACCGGAAAGCGCTCTGAAAGTATCTGATCCAGAAATACGTCGAGCATTTCACTTCCGTCCGCTCATTAAGTTTCCTCGGGAACTGGTTCGGGCGGAAGTCGCTTTCCCGCCAGATTTTCCATTAGCCGGCAGGTCACCAGGTCTCCCGTCACGTTGATCGCGGTGCGGCACATATCCAGAATCCGGTCCACGCCCATGATCAGCGCAATGCCGCTGGGCGGAATGCCTACGGTCTGGAGTACCATCGCAAGGATCACAATGCCTACCCCAGGCGTGGCCGGGGAGCCGATTGAGGCGCCCACGGCCATGGCAACCACAAGCGCCATGCTTCCCATACTCAGATCAATACCATAGACCTGTGCCAGAAAAATGGTAGCCACGGCCTGATAGAGTGCCGTGCCATTCATGTTGATGGTGGCACCCAGGGGAATCACGAACTGGGAAACTGAGGGCCGCACCCCCAGCTTGTCTTCGGCCGTTCTGATGGACAGGGGCATGACGGCCGCCGAGCTGGATGTGGAGAAGGCCAGCAAAAGCACATCCCGCGTGTCTTTCAGAAAGCGAACGGGGGATTGGCCAGCGAGGAGCTTCAGGATCAGCATGTAAACGCCCAACAACACCAGCAAACCCACAATAACGGTTGCGACATAGGAAGCCATGCCCAGCATTGCGCGGAATCCGAGCGTGGTTGTCAGTTGGGCCATGAGGCCGAACACAGCAACCGGCGCCAGGCGCATCGCCCAGCGGACAACGGTCATGCAGATTTGCTGGAGGGAGTCGAGCAGGTCCAGCATGGGCCTGGATTTTTCCGGGGCCATGCTTACCAGGGCGATGCCGACAATGATCGAGAAGATCACCACCTGGAGCATCTGGCCCTCAACCATCGCGTCCAGTGGGTTGCCCGGTAACAGGCCGATCAGGGTTTTGGGCAGCTCGTCGACACCAGGCATGCTGGCAACCGGCGCGCTGTCCTGGGGTGTTGCCGCCGGAGTGCCAAGGCCCATCATCATCCTGCCCGGGTTGATCAGGTCGCCGATCCAGAGACCTATCGATGCCGCCATGGCCGTGGTGACTACGAAGAAACCGGTTACCCTCAGTCCGAGCTTGCGCAGCTGTTCCAGGTCCTCGCTGGCGGCGAGTCCGCGAACTACCGAGGCAATCACCAGGGGGATCACAAGCCAGCCAGTTGCCAATCAAGGTGCCGGTGTCCGGTTCCACCAGTCCCACGGAGGGACCGAGGAGCGTGCCCGTGATCAAACCCAGGAACATGCCGATCAAAACCTTCAGCCATAGCTTTCCCTGCACCAGCCCCGAGAGGTAGCTGCTGAGGTGACGAAGTGGCCGCGGATAAAAATCGTTCGTCTGGCTTGGCATTACTCTGAACCATCCCTGTTTCTCTGGAACGCCATACAAGGATAGTCGATGCGTGCGAAAGTCTCGTGAGACAGATCAAGCCTGCATCAAGTCGATTTCTTCCGGAGTAAGAGGGCGGTATTGGCCGGGTGCCAGGGAATCGTCCAATCGGATCTTCCCCATTCGCTCCCGATGCAGCGCAGTTACGCGGTTACCGGCGGCATGAAACATCCGCTTTACCTGGTGGTAACGGCCTTCGTAGATGGTCACCCTGGCTTCGCAGGGGCCCAACAGGTCGAGTTGAGCGGGTGAGGTGGTGAGTTGCTCATACTCGAACCAGATCCCTTCCGCGAATCGTTGAGGCGTGTCCGGAGAAATCGGGTACGCGGTGCAGACCCGATAGACTTTCGGGATCTTGATGCGCGGTTCGGTGAGCTGGCGAGACCAGCGGCCATCATTGGTGAGAATCAACAGCCCGGTGCTGGCCCGGTCTAGCCGTCCGGCAATGTGTAAATCTTCGCGCAGTTCCGGTGCTACCAGTTCCATCACGGTTGTGTGCGTGTGATCGAGGGTGGCGCTCAGGAAGCCCGCCGGCTTGTGCAGCATGAGGTAATGGCCGGGTTCCGCCTTTTGAACGATCTCACCGTCGACCTTCACACTGGAAAAGCGGTCCACTTCGGCAGCAGGATCCCCGCAGGCAACGTCATTCACGGCAACCCGACCCGAGGCGATCAGGAGCCTGGCCTGACGACGACTGACGCCATTCTGGTTGCTGAGAATTCTCGAAAGCTTCATGGTGTGAATCGGCTATGCTGAAGGTAACCCCGACAATAATACGAGGAAATGCCATGCCATTCTCTGTTGATCATCTTGCCGAACTCAATCTGCTGGGCCAGTTTCCCTCTACTTCCACCCAGGAAGGGCTCAAGGGCCAGAAAGACGGCGGCTACCTCACCCCATTGGGCGCAGAGGCAGTAGACCTGACTCAGAAGCTTCAGTCGATTCTCAGCAGCGCCTGACCCGGAGGTGAGCCTGCCCGCACTTTGAGCCCGGGCGTCTTCACAGGGTAGGGTGTGGGCATGAGGAACTGGAAGAAATCGCCCTTCCTGTGGATGGGCGGCAGCATAGCTGGTGTCGGACTGATAGTCGGTCTGCTCTATGCGTTCGGGGTTCATCAGCAGGTGGTTGACCTGTTGCGTTGGTTCGATACCCAGGGCGCGTGGGCGGCTTTCCTGTTTATTGGCATCATGGTGCTTGCCATGGTGTTGCTATTGCCGGGAGTGCTGCTGACCACCGGTGCAGGTTTCGTGTTCGGTGTGCTGGAAGGCACAGCGTATGTGGTGATGGGCACCACCCTGGGCTCGGCCATCGCTTTCCTGATTGCCCGGCATTTTCTGGGCGAGCATGCCCGGGTCTATATTCACAGTCGCGCCCGGTTGTCTGTGGTGAGCAATGAAATGGCGCCCCATGGGTGGAAAATAGTGCTGCTCACCCGTCTGATTCCCTTCTTTCCGGGCAAGCTGTCCAATTTTCTGTTCGGTCTTACCAACTTCTCCTTCGGCGGGTTTGTTGCAGGCACCTTTCTGGGCGTGATTCCCTTTTCCTTGCACAACGTGTACCTGGGTTCGCTTGCCGCCGACCTTTCTACGCTGGGGGTGCGGGAAACCGGCCGTACGCCCCTGGAGTGGGCCATTTACGGTGCCGGTTTCGTAGGCACGGTATTGGCCGTGGTGTTTCTCAATCGTCTCGCGCGCCGGGCCCTGGCCCGTTACAAAGTTGAAACCGAACCAAAGGAACAGGAGGCAAACGAATGAGCTGGATGAACTGGCTGCCCTGGCGTTCTGGATCCGATCGCGCTGCTCGGTAAGCTGCACAGTTTTGCCCAGCCATCGGAAGTCGGTGAGCCCATCGAGCTGCTTCGAGCCGGCGTGGTGTTCCACGCTCGGGGGCTGATCAACAGCCGTGTTATCCAGCACAACCTGGACTGGGTCTGGCCCTACTGGGTAGAGCGCCAGTTTGACCCTATGGATCCGTCCTTCATTCCCCGCGCATTTTCGATCACCCATATCAATCTCAGTAACCGCAACTGGACGGCGATTGGCCAGCCGGATGTGGATGAATTGCCGGTTGTGGATCCCCGTGGGTTGCTGACGCCGTTCCACGACGGCTGGTCACTGGATGCCTGGGTCCTGGCGGACGACGGCCGATGTCTTTTACCTTCACGTAGCAAGACGGCCCGGCAGCGCCAGGAATTCGAGGATGGCCCCTGTGTCGTGACCGAATCCGAATTGAACGGTCTGAGCCTGACCAGTCGTTCCCGGGTGGTGGTGGAAAAGGGCCGGCCGGTGTGTGAGATGGTCCTGAAGGCGCGGTCAGAGACATCCGGGTCACTGGTGCTTTCGCTGCGTCCGGCCAATCCCGAGGGGATCAGTTTCATCAATCGGGTTGGCCTGTCAGAGCAACGTGATGCATGGAGCGTGGATGGCCGGCAGGCGGTGTTTTTCAGTCGACCCGCGGAAAGCCATCACGTGTCAGACTATCGCCGGGGCGATGTTCGCATTCACCTGCAGGATAAGGAAGACCAGAGCCGGGGCGAATGCGATGTCGGAATGGTGACAGCCGCGGCTCTGTTCGCGCTTCAGGCCGGCGAAGAGTCGGAACTGACGGTAAGGATTCCGCTGAAGGATGAGTTGGCGCCGACCATCCGCTCGGATGGCTGGGACAGCGCCATCGGGGAGTATGCCCGGCTGGAGTGTCCGGACGAGAACTGGCAGTTTCTCTACCAGGCGGCTCTTCACTCACTGGTGCTTCATTCTCCCGAAGATGTTTACCCCGGGCCCTACACCTACAAACGGTTCTGGTTTCGTGATGCCGCTTTCATCATCCATGCCTTGCTATGCGCAGGTCTGACCGACCGGGCCGAGCGAGCTCTTTACCAGTTTCCGGCACGACAACTCAAAAGCGGCTATTTCCGCTCTCAGGAAGGGGAGTGGGACGCCAACGGTGAGGTGCTCTGGATTCTCAGACGGTTCCATGAACTGACCGGTCGGCCGCTGCACCATGAATGGCAGGAGCCCGTGCGCAAGGGCGCCCGCTGGATCGAGAACAAACGTCTCAGCGACACTATTGATGAGCCCCATGCCGGTCTGCTGCCCGCCGGATTCAGTGCCGAGCACCTGGGGCCCAATGATTATTACTACTGGGACGATTTCTGGGGCATTGCCGGCCTCAAGGCGGCGGAAGCAATGCTTGCCCCGGTTGACCGGGAAACCAGTGAGCATTTCGGTGCCGGTGCCCGTGAGTTCAGCCAGACCGTTGACCGCAGCCTGGCAACCTGCGAGCAGCGACTGAAGCGACCGGGAATGCCAGCTTCGCCCTATCGCCGTCTGGATGCCGGCGCCATCGGCTCTCTGGCGATGGGATATCCCACGCAATTGTGTGAACCGGATGATCCCAGATTGCTCGACTGCGTCGAGTTTCTGCTCGAAAAATGCTTTGTGAAAGGCGCCTTCTATCAGGACATGATTCATTCGGGCCTGAACGCCTACCTGACCCTGCACGTGGCGCAGGTGCTGCTGCGCGCGGGTGATCCGCGGTTCCTGGAGTTGGTGGATGCGGTGGCCGGGCTGGCCTCACCAACGGGACAGTGGCCGGAGGCGATCCATCCTGCGACCGGGGGCGGCTGCATGGGCGATGGCCATCATGTCTGGGCGTCCGCAGAGTGGGTGTTAATGGTGCGTAACTGCTTTGTCCGGGAGGAAGGTGATCGCCTCATTCTCGGGGCCGGTATTCCTCCGCGCTGGCTGGCTCAGGAAAAGCCAATCCGGTTTGGTCCCGCACCAACCAGTTTCGGAACCGTATCCATCACCATTACGCCGAGGCCCGGTGCCTCGCCCGATGTGTCCTGGGAGGGCCGCTGGCATGACTCGGAACCTGACATCAAGGTAAGACTGCCGGACGCGGAAGACTGACAAACTGTACTGGTCGCGAAACCGGATTTCTGTATCTGTTTTGTTTGCCTGCTAACTTATAAAGTAGAAGGCTTATAAATACATCGAATCCGGTTGAGGTTCATGCGCTCACTGTTCTTCTCGTTTTTCGTGCCTGCACTGTTTGTCTGGTTGTGGAGTACCGGTTTTATCGGCGCCAAGTACGGCCTGCCGTTTGCGGAGCCGTTTACGCTTCTGCTGATCCGCATGTTGCTGACGCTGGTGGTACTCGGGGCGCTGGCGTGGGTTATGAAAACCCGTTGGCCGGGCTGGCGGGGAGCCGGGCATCTTGCGGTCACCGGGATGCTGGTGCATGGCTGCTACCTCGGCGGGGTCTATTACGCGATCCAGGATGGTATGGCGTCCGGGATTGTATCGTTGATCGTTGGTTTGCAACCGCTGGTGACGGCGGCGGCTGCCGTTGTGATTCTCAAGGAGTCCGTGAGTGTCCGGCAGTGGGTCGGCCTGACCCTGGGGCTGGTCGGCGTTGCCCTTGTGCTGTTGGAAAAATTTGGCGTCAACGGTTCAGACTCGTTGTATTCCCCCTGGAGTCTGCTTTGGGCAGTTTTTGCACTTGCCGGTATATCCATGGGGACCGTCTATCAGAAGCGGTATGGCACCAATGCGGATCTGGTGGCGGGCACCCTGATCCAGTTTGCGGCAGCGGCCGTCCTGTTTGCCATTGGAGCCTTTGCCCTCGAAACCCGGGAAGTCGAGTGGAGCCTGCAACTGCAGCTTTCCATGGCCTGGCTTGTCATCGGTTTGTCCACCGGTGCCGTTCTTCTGTTGATGTGGCTGATCCGCCAGGGCGCAGCTTCCCAGGTCGCCAGCCTTTTCTATCTGGTGCCACCGGTTACCGCGCTTGAGGCCTATCTGCTGTTCGATGAGCGTCTGGGCGGGCTCGCCATGACGGGCGGCCTGATCGCCATCGTTGGCGTGGCATTGGTAGTCACCCAGAAAAAACCGGCTTAGCCAATGTTCCCAGGGGTGATTGACACATGACGGAAGTGACCAAAGGCGTCTGGTATGGACTGGGCGCCTACACCATCTGGGGCTGTTTTCCTCTGTTCTTTGCCCTGTTCGAGGGCGTGCCTGCCTTCGAGATTCTGATACACCGGATCATCTGGTCCTGCGTTTTTCTGGCTGTGGTTATCAGTGGCCTGCGTCGCTGGCCAGCGGTGAAAGCCGCATTGGCGAATCCCACCCAGCTCTGGCGGGTGCTGGCCTGTGCCATGCTCATTGCCGCCAACTGGGGCATCTACATTTATTCCGTGGAAACCCGCCATGTTCTCCAGGCCAGTCTGGGTTATTTTCTGACGCCGCTGGTGAATGTGGCGCTCGGGATGCTGGTGCTTCGTGAACGCATGGGGCCATGGCAGATGGCGGCCGTTGTGCTTGCCGGCGTCGGAATTCTGATCCAGTTGGTGATCCTTGGTGAGCTGCCCTGGATTTCCCTGGCTCTGGCGATCAGTTTTGGCACCTATGGTCTGGTTCGAAAGCAGGTGATGCTGGATGGATTATCCGGATTGTTTGTCGAGACCATGTTGCTGCTGCCGGTTGGCCTGCTGACCTTTGGCTGGCTTGCCAGGGAGGGCATGTCCAACTTCGGAGATAGCGCTTATATAGGCGCGCTGTTGATGGCCAGCGGTATTGTGACTGCCATCCCGTTGCTGCTGTTTGCCGGTGCTGCCCGACGTCTGCGGCTGGCGACCGTCGGCTTTCTGATGTACATCAACCCGACCCTGCAGTTCTTCATTGCCCTGCTGGTTTTCGGCGAGCCACTGAGTGACGTTCAGTTGATCAGTTTCGTGGTGATCTGGATCGCACTGGGCCTGTACAGTTGGTCGTCCTGGCATTACCGGCCACGGGTGCCGGTTGGCCAGGACTGAGATTGCCACCCTCAGGCCTGCATTTGTCAGGACAGGGTAGCGAGCAAACCGTTGATCGCCCGGGCGAAGGCCACGGGTGAATCCTCCTGGAGAAAATGGCCGCCTTTGAGGGTCACGTGGGGTTGGTCCTTTGCGCCCGGGATCCGCTTCTGCATATACGCATCGCCGCCCCGGGTTATCGGATCGCCGTTGCTAAAGGTGGTCAGGAAGGGTTTCTCCCAACGCTCAAGCACCTTCCAGGCGTTGCGGTTGGCCTCGCTGGCGGGGTCGTTGGGATGCATCGGTACAAGTCGGGGAAAGGCCCGGGCGCCGGCTTTGTATTTCTTGTCCGGAAAGGGCGCATCATAGGCGCGCATTTCATCGGGGCCCAGCTTGCGGAAGGAGCCGGGGTTTATGATCCGTGCGATGGGGAACCACGGGCTGTGCAGGGCGAAGTTCTTCCATATTTTGAATGCTGGCGGCGCTTTCTGGTCGCCGGTAGGCAGCATGCCGTTGCCGACCACGATGGCCCGGAACCGGTCGGGATTCTCTGCGGCCAGCCGCAGCCCTAACAGAGACCCCCAGTCCTGGCAGACCAGGGTGATGTTGTTCAGGTTCAGTTGGTCCAGGAACGACTGCATCCAGTCCATGTGTTGCTGGTAGGAATAGTCGTCGATCGCCGTCGGTTTGTCGGATTTGCCGAAACCGATCAGGTCCGGTGCGGTAACCCGGTGTCCGGCCGCCGCGCAGATCGGAATCATGTGACGGTAGAGGTAGGACCAGGAAGGTTCCCCGTGCATCATCAGAATCGGGCTTGCCTCTGAGGGACCTTCATCCAGGTAGTGCATTCGCAGACCGCCCACCTTCAGGTAGTGGGGCTCAAAGGGATAGTCCAGCAGTCTTTCAAAGCGTTTCTCCGGGGTTCTGACAAAATCCATCGCGCTTGCCTTGTTGTTCATTATTGTGAGGGAATGGTCGCAAGGATTGTGCTGGAGCAGGGGAGCAGAGACAAGCGCCATGGCTTATTGGCTGATTTGCAATTCCAGAGCGGGTGATGGTGAGCGAGGCCGGGACTTCTGGCTGGAGCACCTGGCATCCGCGGGTATCCGGGATCTTCACTGCCATGACTTTGAAGAGGCTGACTGGACCGAGAATCTGGGTTACCGGGATACCGTTATCGTTGCAGGGGGTGATGGCTCAGTGAACCGTGCGGCTGCTGTCTGCCGGGCGACAGGTGCCACGCTGGCCATTCTGCCCTCTGGAACCGCCAACGACTTTGCGCGGAATCTCGGCCTTCCTGACCAGCCGCAAGCCCTGTGCGAGCTGATTGCCAGCGGCATCACGCAAACGGTCGACGTTGCAGACTATGGCGATGGCATCTTCCTTAATGTAGCCCATATCGGCATGGGGACCTTGCCTGCGAGGGAGTCCCGTGGTGCTGAGAAAAAAATCCTCGGGCGTTTCAGCTACGGTGTGGAATTGCTGCGTCGGTTGAACGCAAAAAGAGGTTTCCGGGCAACCATCCGATGCGGCCGGGGGGTGGTAAAGGGACGGTGGCTTTCCATTGCAGTGGCCAGTGGCGCTTTTTTCGGTGGCGGCAACGAGATTCCCGAGGCGTCGGCCAGCGATGGTCAGCTGGATATCATCGCCATCCGGCCACGACCAATTCTTCAGCTTCTGTTCACGTTTCTGATGGTCCGCCTGAACAGGCAGGCTCCGCAACGCACCAGTACCCTGGTCCATATCAAAAGCCAGCGCTGTCTGGTGCATACCGGCAAACCAAAAACGGTGACGGCCGATGGTGATGTGGTCTCCCGCACCCCTCTCAACGTAGTGTGTAAGCAGGGCAGCCTGCGTGTGATCGGGTCGAAGGTCGTCAGCACCGCCGCCAACACTGAAGACCGACTAGGTATGCCCGGCACTGCCTGAAGGGTTGCTGAAGGGTTGCTAAAAGGTGGCGGGCTTTCAGATACGTTTTGTCACTGACTTTTCCCGCAGGAAACGCAATCATGGGCTTTGCTGGCATAATCAACCACAATGGCTGACATTAAATGCCAGAGTGTCGCTTTTGCAACCATATTTCTGATTTCTGGCCTCCCGTTGCGGCCGCCTGACTTCCGTTCCAGCTGAATCGTCGAAAAGGACTAGAGAATGCCCACAGAAACTGCATCGCTCTCCTCGAAGGTAATCAAAGGCATAAAAACCGGCATCATCGCGCTAACGCTGTCTGCCGTCGGTCAACCGCTCCTTGCAGCCGAGCGTCTGTACATCTTTACCGAAAACTACCCTCCCTATAACGCCTCTGAAACCGGAAAAGGCTTTGCCCACAACGAAGAGGACATTACCGGCATCTGCACGGATATGGTGAAAGCCATGCTTTCCCGGGTGGACTACGACTATGTCATGAAAATGCGGGACTGGAGCTACGCCTATAAATGGGTTCAGGACAGGGAAAATCATGGACTTTTCTGCACCGCACGAACCGACGAGCGGGAAGACCAGTTTCAATGGGTGGGGCCTCTGGCATCCATCAAGTGGACACTCTTTGCTGCACCGGATTCCGACATCACACTGGATTCTCTGGAAGATGCCAAAGACCTGAGAATCGCAGGCTACAAGGGCGATGTGATGTCCGAGTACCTGGTCGATCAGGGTTTCAACGTAATCATGGGTATTTCCGGGGACGTGAATACCCGTCGTCTCACCCTGGGCCAGGCGGATCTCTGGGTAACCGATGGTCTGGTTGGTCCCCTGGTGGCGGAAGAGGAGCACGGGATTACCGGGCTGAAGCCCGTGCTGGTGTTCCGCGAAACACCCATGTATCTGGCATTCAGCAACAATACCGATCCGGCGGTGATCGAAGACCTTCAACGGGCTCTGGATCAGGCCCGTGAAGCCGGAGAGATCGCCCGCATTGCGTCCAGCTACGAGTAAACATCCAGCGTTGCGCGGAAATATCAGAACCAGAGCCCGATCTGCGGATCGGGCTCTTTGTGTTCGATCATCAGGCCGTTCTGTTCGAGCAGGCCAATGAGCTTCTCGGTGTCTTCAATGTTCAGGAAGCCGCCAATTGATACTTCTGTATCCCGATGGGTGAGTGACAGTTTGGCTGGCGTGAACGGATGCGGCGGTGATTGGATCCGAAGCCGTGCATAGCGGGTGGGGAGCGTCCATTCTGCCTGCTTGCGTTTTCTGCCCTTCTCCAGATGAATGTCGTCACGGCTAATGGAGAGAACCTCCTGCCGCTGGCATGCCCGGGATGTGAGGTAGATGCCGCAGGCAAGCGCGACAAGTTCCAGCCCGGCAAACGGGATGATTACCCAGGCGCCTATGAGCGTGAATCCCGTGGCTATGAGGGCTGAAAGCACGAACAGGGCGGCCCAGATTCTGACATTGCCATGCCAGCTCAGGGAGCGGTTGGGGGTGAGAATTAGCCGGAAGCCGTCCGGATGTGGCAAGCGTTCCACCATGGAATCTGCCTCAGTATTAACGCGCCGCTTGACTTGATGATAGTCAATTATACGGTGAGCGCGACCTGATCAGATCTGGCAGTTGGCCGGCGGAACGGTCTCGAAAACCGAGCGGGCAGCCGCCAATTGATTCTGCAGCGAGGCAATGCGGGTATCGTGATTCGGGTGGGTGGAAAGAAATTCCAGCGGTTGTGCGCCTGAAGCCCGCGCCATATTCTGCCAGAGGCGAACACTCTGGTCCGGTTCGAAGCCGGCTCGGGCCATGATTTCCAGACCCATCAGATCCGCCTCCTCCTCATGGGCACGGCTGAACGGCAGGGTGATGCCCAGTTGGGCACCGATGCCGAGGGCCTGCTGAATCTGGTCCTCTGCAATTTCGCTCTCGGTGAACAGGCCGATCAGCAGCATGCCGGCTTGCAGACCCAGTTCCTGGGTCAGCCGTTCATTGCCATGATCGGCAAGAACGTGGGCAATTTCGTGGCCAACGACCGTGGCCAGTTGCGCCTGATTCTCCGCGATCTCCAGAAGGCCTGAATGCACGCCGATTTTCCCTCCGGGCAGGGCGAAAGCATTTGGCGTGGGGTTATCGAAGACGGTTACCTCCCAGGATTGGGGCATAGGAGCTTCCGGATACTCCGTCTGGGCGGCGACCCCCAGGGCTTCCGTGATGCATTGGACGAGCCGATTGACATCAGGCCGTGTGATCAAGGCGTTCTGCTGTTTCATCTGCTCGAAATTCTGCTGCCCCATGTCCGCCAGAACAGCGTCGGGAACCAGGGCCAGCCGGTTCCGACCCGTGGGGGATTCCTGACAGCCGGTCAGGAAGGTCACAATCACCAGAGTAACTGCCAGTGTTCTCAAGCGGGCTCCGACATTGGTTCAGTAAATTTTTGATTTCTTGAACAGTATCGCTGTTGGCAAAGATTTACGCTATCCCATCGGCGTTTGTCACAGGTCTTTGGTAGCATGGAGAAAGGTTTGTTGGGGAATATTCGCTATGAGGGTAATGTTGCTGGGTGCCACCGGTTTGACCGGTGGCAAGGTGCTGCAGGGTTTGCTGGGCAGGGATGAAGTTTCGCAGGTGGTGGCGCTGGTGCGGCACAAACTGCCAACTCTGCATGACAGGCTGGACCAGCATGAGGTCGATTTCGACAAACTGGAGGGTCACGCCGAGCTTTTTGATGTCGATGTGATTATCTGCTGCCTGGGCACCACCATCAAAAAAGCGGGCTCACAAGACCAGTTCCGGAAGGTGGATCTGGGGTACCCTCTGAAAGCGGGAGAACTCGGTCGCTCCCGGGGTGTGCGGGCGTTTATCCTGATGTCCGCCATTGGTGCCTCATCCTCGTCGACCATTTTCTATAACCGGGTAAAGGGCGAGCTGGAGGACGCGCTGAGAGATCTCGACTATCCCTATCTGTCCATCTATCACCCGAGCCTGTTGTTGGGCGACCGAAAAGAACAGCGCACCGCCGAGGCCCTGGGCATAAAAGCGATGCCTCTGGTCAACCGACTGCTGATTGGTCCCCTGGACAAGTACCGCGGTATCGAGGCGCAGACGGTAGCCGATGCCATGGTCAATGAGGCCTGCAGCTTGGCCTCAGAACCCGCTGCCGAGCAGGTGGTTCAGACTCGCGAGTACGATGAAATTGTCCAGTTGGCGGGTTGAGCCGGTTATTTGCCGTTCAGAATGCCGAGGACCAGGCGGCCGGCCAGGCCAATCAGAATGGCGCCAAAGATACGCTCGAACCACACGGCCTTCTGCCTGAGCAGGGTAAGCCATTTCGGGTTGGAGAACAGCCAGGCAACAATCAAAAGAAGACGGCGATTTTCGGGTTGAAGAAGGCAATCAGAAAGCCGTCGCGGGCGGCACTCTTGGTGGTAGGCGGCTCGGGCAGTTCGTCATCCGGCTGCCGTTTTGCCATCAGCCCTTTCATTCCCAGCCAGGCGAGATACAGGGCGCCGCCCCACTGCAGGATTGAAAACGCCGTTGGCGAGGCGGTGATGATGGCGGCCAGCCCGAGAATGCTCAGGAAGGCATAGATGCCGACACCGATGCCGTGGGAAAGGGCGGTAATGACGCCGTTGCGTCGACCGCCGGTAAGCGTCTGTTTGAGGACCAGGGCCAATGACGGGCCCGGCGACATGGCGCCCAGAACGCAGATGGTGACAACGGCCAACCAGGTGGCAAGCGTCATGATGAGTCAGTCCTTTGCAAATGAAACAGGCTGCCAAGTCTAGCAGCCTGATCACCGTCAAAAACCTGGAAACTGCAACCAGTTCAATACTCACTCACCGGCCAGAATCCAGCGGGCGGCCTTTTCCGCAATCATCAGGGTTGGGGAGTTGGTGTTGCCGCTGGTGATGGTGGGCATGACCCCGGCATCCACCACGCGCAGTCCGGCCACGCCCCGGACCCGAAGGTGCGGGTCAACTACTGCCTGGTCATCATCGGCCCGCCCCATGCGGGTTGTTCCCACCGGATGAAAGATCGTAGTGCCGATGTCGCCCGCCAGCTTGGCCAGTTCGTCGTCGGTCTGGTACTCAAGGCCTGGTTTGAATTCCTCGGGCTGGTACTGCTGGAAAGCCGGTTGTTCGGCAATACGGCGCGTCACCCTCAGAGAGTCGGCAGCCACTTTTCGGTCTTCCGGGGTACTCAGGTAATTCGGCGAAATGGCCGGCGCCTGCTTTGGATCGTTACTGCGGATGCGCACGGTGCCCCGGCTGGTGGGGTTCAGGTTGCAAACGCTGGCGGTGATGGCCGGGAAATTGTGAAGTGGTTGGCCGAATGCGTCCAGGCTCAGGGGCTGAACGTGGTATTCGATGTTGGCGTGTTTGTACTCCTCGGAGCTGCGGGTGAACAGGCACAGCTGTGACGGCGCCATGCTCATGGGGCCGGAACGGGTGAGGAGATACTCCAGACCGATACGGGCCTTTCCGATCAGGGAGTTGGCCATGGTGTTCAGGGTTGTGGCGCCTTTTACCTTGTACACGGATCGGATCTGCAAGTGATCCTGGAGGTTCTCCCCAACGCCAGGAAGGTCGGCAACCACATCAATTCCGTGCTCGTTCAGAAGGTCGGCCGGGCCAATGCCGGAAAGCTGGAGCAGCTGAGGTGAGCCAATGGCGCCTGCGGACAGGATGACTTCCTGTTTTGCCCGGGCGATGACGTCATCGCCGCCGGAGCGCTCGACCCGGACGCCGACACAGCGGGGCCCTGAGCCGGAGTTCTCTGTTTCCAGGCCCAGCACCTGGGTGGAGTGCCACAGGGTCAGGTTGGGTCGCTTTTCGGCGTCCCTGAGGAATGCTTTGGATGTGTTCCAGCGCCAGCCGGAGCGCTGGTTTACTTCAAAGTAGTCCACGCCCTCATTGTCGCCGCGGTTGAAATCCCGCGTACGCGGTATGCCAGCCTCAACGCAGGCGGTAGCGAAGTCCTCCAACACTTTCCACTTCAGGCGCTGGTGTTCCACACGCCATTCGCCGCCGTGGCCGTGGTACTTGTGATGCTCCGGGTCGGCATCGCCGCCCTCATCAAGGCGATAATGGTCCTCATGACGCATGAAATCGGGAAGGCAATTGTCCCAATTCCAGGCGTCCTCGCCGGTTATCTCGGCCCATTGATCGTAATCCCGGGCCTGACCGCGAATGTAAAGCATCCCGTTTATGCTGGAACAGCCCCCGAGGGTCTTGCCCCGCGGGTAAATCAGGGAACGGCCATTCAGGCCGGGGTCCGGCTCGGTGCGGAAGCGCCAATCCGTACGTGGGTTGTCGATGCAGTACAGATAGCCGACCGGGATGTGAATCCAGTGATAGTTATCCCGCCCGCCTGCCTCAATGAGCAATACCCGATTATTCGGGTCTGCGCTCAGGCGATTGGCGAGCAGGCAGCCGGCTGAGCCGGCGCCTACCACGATATAGTCGAACTCCTGCTGTCCCGTTGCGTTATTGTTGTCGGGCATGGCGCTCTCTCCGCAGCTGCGTCTGTCGTTATTTGGCTGTTGGCATCACAAATTCGGCGCCGGCATCAATGGAATCGGACCAGCGCTGCATGATGGATTTCTGGCGCGTGTAGAACTTTACGCCCTCTTCGCCGTAGGCGTGGGTATCGCCAAACATGGAGCGCTTCCAGCCACCAAAGCCATGCCATGCCATGGGGACAGGGATGGGGACGTTAATTCCGACCATGCCAACCTGGATCCTGCGGCCAAATTCTCGAGCGACGCTGCCGCTCTCGGTAAAGCAGCTTACGCCGTTACCAAATTCATGATCATTGATCAGGCGGATGGCGGTGGCGATATCCGGTACCCGGACACAGGCCAGAACCGGGCCAAAGATTTCTTCTTTGTAAATCGTCATCTCGGGCGTGACATGATCAAACAGTGAACCGCCCATCCAGAAGCCATCGGCACAGCCCTCGCCAGTGTTCGATGCATCGAACTCACGGCCATCAACCACCAGTTCAGCGCCTTCGGCCACACCTTTGTCAATGTAGCCGGTAATGCGCTGGTGTGCGGCGGCAGTCACAATCGGGCCCATCTCGGCATCAAGCTGTTCGCCGTTTTTTACTTTCAGGGCGCGGGCTCTTTCGGCAAGCCGGGGCATAATCTTGTCGGCAACATCGCCAACAAGCACGGCCACACTGATGGCCATGCAGCGTTCGCCGGCACTGCCGTAGGCGGCGCCGATCAGCGCGTCAACGGCTTTGTCCAGATCGGCATCCGGCATGACGACCATGTGGTTCTTGGCGCCGCCAAGGGCCTGAATGCGCTTGCCGTGTTTTGCGCCTTTCTCGTAGAGCAGGTTGGCAATGGGTGTAGAGCCGACAAAACTCAGGGCCTGAACATCGGGATGTTCAATGAGGGTGTTCACCGCCTCTTTGTCACCCTGGACCACATTGAATACGCCATCGGGCAGGCCAGCCTGTTTCAGCAGGTCGGCAATCATCAGGGACGCGCTTGGGTCCAGCGGGCTGGGCTTCAAAACGAAGGTGTTCCCTGCGGCGATCGCTACCGGAAACATCCACATGGGCACCATGGCCGGGAAGTTGAAGGGGGTTACGCCGGCGACCACGCCCAGGGGCTGGCGGGTGGTCCAGTTGTCGATTCCGGTGCTGACCTGCTCGGTGTAATCGCCTTTCAGAAGCTGGGGAATACCACAGGCAAACTCGACAATGTCGATGCCCCGGGCCACTTCGCCCTGGGCGTCTGTGAACACCTTGCCGTGTTCCGCGGTGATGGCACGGGCCAGATTATCCTTGTG
>LUMD01001343.1_pt1 | contig 16127 bp, 16 predicted proteins | sample 729651 | NCBI WGS metagenome assembly LUMD01 (sample SAMN03860272, study PRJNA289734) | marine metagenome | biome: seawater column; feature: ocean; material: water; isolation source: Red Sea water column Station 34 - depth 258m | place: Saudi Arabia: Red Sea | collected 2011-10-15 | depth 258 m | reverse complement strand
AACCAATAGTCGTCTACACACTCTTGGGTCAGTTGCTTGGTGATAGGGGTTGATTGCTTAAGCGGATTTGGTCAGGTCACTACAAAAAGACACGATATTTTGCACTACAGCAATACTGGATGGGTCGATCGACAGTTCAGGTTGTATTCGATGACATGTGCCGTGGAAACGCCGTGGCTATGTTCTTGTAGGGGATTTAGATGTGACTCACCATAAAATCTCCGACCCAACCAAGGGTGGTAGTCCTTGTGACCACTTCCAATAAACAAACCCATGAGTTATGGATGCGGGTCGCGCTCGAAGAGGCTGAGGAGGCGTCAATTAGCGGGGAGATTCCGGTAGGCGCTATTGTAGTGTTGGGTGGCCGAATCATTGGTCGCGGTCGCAACCGGTCAATTGAATCATCAGATCCAACCGGGCACGCGGAGGTGATGGCACTTCGTGATGCGGGTGCTCGAATTGGAAACTACAGATTACCTGAGACAATTATGTACGTAACCCTTGAACCCTGCCCCATGTGTGCCGGGGCATTGTTGCACGCCCGTGTTGGCAACCTGGTATTTGGTGCTCGGGATCCGGGGGCCGGAGCTGCGGGTTCAGTTATGAACCTTTTAGAATCCCCCTTGGCTAATCATCGATGCCAAGTTATAGCAGGGATACTCGAGGCCGACTGCAGAAGCCGATTGGAGGAGTTTTTTAAACAACGGCGACTATAGTCATTTCGTTCAGGAGTGGCCTGATTGAATCAAACCGCGGACTCGCTGGAAACCGACCCGTTGTTTGTCCTGGACTGAGATTTGCTTTGTCGTTCTTCGCGTGGCGGTTTCCCGAAAAAGTCTCGATAGCATTTGCTAAAGTGTGGCGCAGAGACGAAACCACAGGAAAAGGCAACATCGACGATTGATTTTGGAGTTCGCAATAGAAGTTCTCGTGCCCTGCGTAGGCGTAGTTCCAGGTAGTAACGGGTGGGTACGCAATTCAGGTGTTTTTGAAATATGCGTTCCATCTGTCGGCGGGAAATCCCGACGTGGCGGGCGAGGTCATCCAAGCTCATGGGTTCTTCAATGTTGCTTTCCATAAGTTCGACGGCCTCGACTAACTTAGGTTGGCTAGCTCCGAAACGTTGTCGAAGTGGTATTCGTTGCCGATCTTTAGAATCACGTATTCGCTCGCAGATAAATTGCTCAGAGATTGCAGTAGCTAATTCGGTGCCATGGTCTCTAACGACGAGAGTCAACATCATATCCAGTGGTGCAGTACCACCTGAGCAGGTATAGCGTTCCCGATCAAGTTCAAACAGTTCCGAGGACACAATTAGTTCCGGAAATTCATCGTGCATATCAAAGATGTTTTCCCAGTGGATGGTGCACCGGTAGCCGTTAAGCAGACCGGTGCGGGCTAGGAGATAGCTTCCCGTGCAGATTCCGCCAATAATAATTTTGCGTCGAATCAGAGGTTTTAACTGAGAGACCACGATCTGATCCCAGGCACTATCGAGTGTCGTTCCGGCGCAAAGAAAAAGTGCATCGAGTTGTTCGCGCCCAGTTAGTTTTGAGACCGGCGTTAGATCAAGTCCACTACTTGATCTGACGTCGCCACCATCGAAGCTAAAAAGAGAGTACTCATAGAGGCTGCGACCACTGATTCTGTTGGCCATGCGCAATGGTTCTATAGCAGAAGACAACGCGATCAGCGTGAAGTCTGGACACAACAAAAATCCGAATCGTGTCGGCGCAGGGTGTGTGCTCATTGAGATTCTGTACTGTAGTGCTATAAGTCTAAGAAGAGTGTGGTATTTAACGCGCCGCGATTTAGGAATACAAGGCCCAGGTGTAACTGGTAGGATTATGGAGTTGAAATTGTCCGGTAGCTAATGTGCCAGGGGGGCAGATGAAACTGCGAGACGTTGCGCTCGATGACAAGTATACGCTCGAAAAGGGTCAAATATTTGTGTCCGGGATTCAGGCACTGGTTCGGCTCCCCATGCTCCAGTCACAGAAAGATCGGACCTATGGGCTTAATACCGCAGGTTTTGTGACGGGATACCGTGGTTCTCCCCTTGGTGGCCTGGACCAGCAACTTTTGCTCGCTCAAGAACACTTGTCCCGGAATCAGGTTAAGTTTGCGCCAGCGGTTAACGAGGATCTGGGTGCAACGGCAGTCTGGGGTACTCAGCAGTCCAATCTGCGTGGTGATGGTTTATATGACGGGGTGTTTGCGATGTGGTACGCAAAGGGTCCTGGTGTAGACCGTTCGGGTGATGCGATACGGCACGGCAATCTAGCGGGAACCTCCCCTAATGGCGGGGTTCTATTGTTACTGGGGGATGATCATGCCTGTGAATCGTCGACCACAGCCCACCAGAGTGAGTACTCTATGGTTAATGCCATGGTGCCAGTTCTTAATCCAGCTGGAGTTCAGGATATCCTGGATTATGGGCTCTACGGCTGGTCATTATCTCGCTACAGTGGTTGCTGGGTGGGCCTTAAATGCGTACATGACACAGTGGAGGCATCTGCCTCGGTCTCGGTGTCTCTTGACCGAACTCAAACTGAAGTACCCGGGGACTTTATTTTACCCGGTGGCGGGGTGCACATTCGTTGGCCCGACGGATTTCTTGAGCAGGAGGAGCGACTTCACCGATATAAGCTCGAGGCAGTCAAGGCTTTCGCTAAGGCCAATCCGATAGATCGTCAGATTATGGGTGACTCCGATGCCCATACGGGTATCGTGACTACTGGCAAATCCTACCTAGATGTCAGGCGTGCGCTGTTAGAACTGAATATCGATGAAATTCATGCAAAGGCCCTGGGTCTGAAACTCTATAAAGTCGGAATGTCCTGGCCTCTTGAGCCAAATGGGGTCCGTACCTTCGCGCAAGGCCTGAAACAACTTATCATCGTTGAAGAAAAGCGTGGACTTATCGAACAGCAGATTCGAGAAATTCTCTACGGTACGTCTAATGCCCCAACTATCGTTGGAAAAAGTGCTGAAAACGGGGAGAGTTTGTTTCCAGCCCACGGGCGGCTGGAAGCGATGGATATAGCGCTGTCGATAGGCGAGCGATTGGTCAGCGCCACCGGTAACGAAGACCTGACCACAAAGATCGAGGGGCTTAAGGCGCGGCGAACACGTGACGGCCTGAGGTCGCCAGGGATGGTTCGCACACCTTATTTTTGTGCCGGGTGTCCGCACAACAGTTCTACTGTAGTACCCGATGGAAGTCGAGCGATGGCTGGCATAGGTTGCCATTTCATGGCGGTGTGGATGGGCAGAAACACCGCTGGTTTTACCCAGATGGGGGCAGAAGGGTCCAGTTGGATCGGGGAAAGTCCATTTAGTGGGACAAAGCACGTTTTCCAGAACATTGGCGACGGTACTTATTTCCATTCCGGGATTCTCGCGGTCCGAGCCAGCGTCACAGCGGGTGTCAATATTACCTACAAGATACTCCACAACGATGCGGTCGCGATGACCGGGGGCCAGCGTGTAGATGGTTCGCTGGATCCGGCGATCATCACACGCCAGGTTCACGCGGAGGGGGTCAGGCGCATTGCGGTTGTGTCCGATGACCCGAAGAAATATTCAAAGGCTATTCAGTGGGCACCCGGTACCACATTCCATCATCGGGATCAGCTTGATCAAGTCCAACGCGAGATGCGCGAGACTACTGGCACCAGTGTGATTGTTTACGATCAGACCTGTGCGGCGGAAAAACGCCGTCGGCGTCGTCGGGGTGAAATGGCCATTCCTGATAAGCGGTTGTTTATTAATGAAGCTGTTTGCGAAGGCTGTGGCGATTGTGGAACCCAATCGAATTGTGTCGCTTTAGTGCCTGTAGAGACGGAATTCGGGCGGAAAAGAGCGATAAATCAGTCGGCCTGTAATATGGATTATTCCTGTCAGTCGGGTTTTTGTCCGAGTTTTGTAACGGTGACTGGAGGGTCTCTTAAAAAGGGACACAGTAACACTGGTTTTCAGGCGCTGGCGGAGTCTTTGCTGCTCGAGCCCGAGGTAACCCCTATTAGCGGGCATTACAGTATTCTGCTGACAGGCATAGGGGGAACGGGTGTCGTAACTGTCGGTGCGATATTGGGTATGGCTGCCCATCTTGCAGGTAAGGGTTGTTCCGTGTTGGATATGGCTGGCCTGGCACAAAAAGGCGGTGCTGTTACCAGCCATATTGTTCTTGCAGAGAAGCCGGAGGATATCAGCGCCACTCATGTAGCCGACAGTGGTGCAGACCTTTTGCTCGGCTGTGATGTTATGACTTCCGCTTCTGATGAAAGTTTAAAGAAATTGAGGTCAGGTACGGTCGCTGTCATTAATACCCATCAGCAGATGTCCGGTGACTTTATCGAGGATCCAGACACTCAATTCCCATTAGAGAGAATGTTGTCCTCGATTCGAGATTGTGTTGGAAGTTCTGTACATACAGTTGATTCAACGGCAGTTGCCACAGCAGCTTTTGGGGAATCGATAGCTGGAAATCTGATGATTTTGGGTTTTGGGTACCAGCTTGGGGGTATACCTGTGCCTTCGGTGGCGATTGAGAAAGCTATTGAACTCAACGGACGGGCAGTCCAGATGAATGTTCAGGCATTTCGACTATAGACGAAACTGTTGCACAAACAGTGGACCGCTTGGAAAGTCATTTGGTGGCTTATCAGAGCAAAAGATATGCTAGACGTTATCGCGCGCTTGTGGACACCGTAAAAAACGTTGAATCCGGCATAGAAGGAACTGATCTTCGACTTACCCTTGCGATTGCACGGTCCTACCATAAATTGCTGTCTGTTAAAGACGAATACGAAGTTGCTCGCTTGTACACGGACAAACGCTTTAAGGAAAGCTTAGAGTCCACGTTCGAAGGTCCCTATCGACTAAAGCTGAATCTAGCGCCGCCTAGCCTGTCAAAACTGAGTCGTAAAAATGGCACGATTACAAAAAGAGCCTTTGGCGGATGGATATTCTCGCTATTCAGGATAATGACTCTGTTGCGTCGAATTCGTGGAACTGTGCTTGACCCATTTCGATACAGTAAGGATAGGGCGTTTGACCAGCAGTTGGTCAGGGACTATGAGCAGACTGTCAGCAAACTGTGTGCTGGACTGTCCGCTGGCAACTTTGGTGCAGCGATTGAGATCGCTCTACTGCCACTCTCTATTCGAGGTTTTGGGCATATCAAGAGTGCTAATGCGAGCAAAACACAGATGACGGCAGAAAAACTTTGGACAGAGTTTGAGATGCCACCGGTTGATGTGGAGGATGCTGCCTGACGAATGAAAATCCGGTAATCAGCGCCTAATGACTTAACGCGTGTCGGAAAGCGTCTGCTGAGCGATAGATCGCGGTTTCATCAATGTCCAGATGGGTTACCAGCCTGATTGGATTGTACTCACAGGAGATTAGGATACCGGCCTTTCGAAGTCTGGACGTTAGCTTGGGGATGATCACTTCGGGTACGGTTACAAAGACCATATTTGTTCGTTCTCTTGGTTTATCAACAACCAATCCATCGATCTGCTCAAGTAATGTTGAAAGGAGAAGCGCATTTTTGTGGTCCTGGGACAGTCGTTCAATATTGTGCTCGAGCGCGTAGAGTCCAGCCGATGCCACAATGCCGGCTTGTCGCCATCCCCCTCCCAGCATCTTTCTCCAGCGTCTGGCGTCCCGAATAAATTCTTTGGTTCCGCAGAGGACTGACCCCATCGGGGCACCCAGGCCTTTGGAAAGGCATGCCGATATGGAATCAAAATGTTGGGCAATCTCATGTGCTGGCACATTCTGTTTAACCGCCGCATTGAATAAACGAGCGCCATCTAGATGTAGCGATAATCCATGGTGTCGCGCCAGCGAGGCTGCCTCTTTAACGTAGGTAATGGGAAGCGGTCGTCCGAAAAAAGTATTTTCTAGACAGAATAGTCGGGTCGCAGCGTAGTGAAAGTCATCTGGTTTGATCGCAGCTTCGACTTTGTTCAAGTCGATGGTGCCGTCGTGATTGTTTTCAATTGGCTGTGGCTGAATGCTGGCTAAAACAGCCCCGCCCCCGCCTTCTTCGAGGTAGCTGTGTGCCTGGCTGCCCGCAATGTACTCGTCTCCACGTTGGCAGTGGCTTAGTAGCGCCAGGAGGTTGCTCTGGGTGCCACTTGTCACAAAAAGGGCAGATTCGGTTTTCAATAAATCGGCGGCTTTGGCTTCGAGAGTGGTGGCCGTCGGATCTTCTCCATAAACATCATCGCCGACATCAGCATTCAGCATTGCCTGGCGCATGCCAATACTGGGTTTAGTGACAGTGTCACTTCTCAGGTCAACAACAGGTTCCAATGTGAAATACCATTGTTAGTTTTTGGGGCGACTAACATTACGATATGAGCGGATAATTTATCATAGGACTGGCGCAATCGCATTGCGCTGATAAATCAGAGATTGGATCAAGATACGTGTTGGCAGGTGCGGTAACAATCGTGGATACTAAGACCAACAGAAAATTTCTCGTAAACGGGGGCTTAATGGCGATACAGATTGGTGCAACAATTCCTGATGTGGAACTTAAGATTATGGGCAAAGAACGGCCGGAGTCTGTTCAGACAGGTGAGCTCTTTCAGGGTAAACGGGTGGTGTTGTTTGCGCTACCGGGCGCATTTACACCCACCTGCTCGAAGGCTCATTTACCGGGCTATATTGAGTTATCCGATCAGATCCGTGGCAAGGGTGTAGATTTAATAATCTGTCTTTCGGTGAATGATGCTTGGGTTATGGCTGCCTGGGGAGATGTTCACGGAGCAGGAGAGCGGGTGATGATGCTGGCAGATGGTAATGCAAAATTTACCAGAGCCATGGGACTGGATTCAGATTTTTCCGGTGCGGGTTTCGGAGTTCGCTCCCAGCGTTATTCAATTGTTGTGAATGATGGTGTTATTTCCCATTTGAATGTTGAAGAACCACGAAAATTCGAAGTTAGTGATGCGAAAAGCATGTTGGCGATGTTGTAAGAAAGTTTAGATTTGTTGTGAAAGGTTCAACAACCAAAGGAACCGACTATGAAACTGGTTACCGCAATAATTAAACCATTCAAACTTGATGATGTACGTGACGCTTTAGGTGAAGTCGGGATCAAAGGCATGACCATTACTGAGGTAAAAGGATTCGGTCGCCAGAAAGGCCATACGGAACTATATAGAGGAGCAGAATACGTCGTAGACTTTATACCAAAAGTGAAGTTAGAAGTTGCAGTCGATACAGCCATTGTCGACCAGGTGGTCGAAACAATAATAAATGCCTCTCGCACAGAAAAAATTGGGGATGGAAAAATATTTGTTTATGACCTTGAGCAGATACACCGCATTCGTACGGGTGAAACCGATCAGGATGCCCTTTGAATGGATTGGGCAGGGCACAGATAAATGCCAACCCAGTTGTTTTCGCGGTGCTGCGTAATATTTTCCTCGGACGATATCGATGAGTGAGCCGGTAAAGATCGGGGTTGTCGGAGTTGGATATCTCGGCTCTATACATGCTCAGATTTACACCAGGCTACCCGAAGTTACTCTGGTTGGCGTCAATGACGTGAATTCAGATGTGGGAAAGCGGGTCGCAGTGGACTGCGGATGTAACTTTTATAGTAACGTTGATCAACTGGCCGATTCCGTAGACGCTGTCAGTGTGGTAGTACCCACTTCCTGTCATGGGGAGGTCTCATTGCCGTTTTTGCACAGGGGAATTCCGGTATTGTTGGAGAAACCGGTCGCACATACCCTGGATGATGCCCGGTTAATAGTCAATGAAGCCGAGCGGAGCGGTGCAATACTCCAGATAGGGCACGTCGAAAGGTTCAATGCCGGAGTTGTCCGACTACACGAAGAACTGGATCGGCCGCGCTTTATAGAGGTGCATCGGCTGAGCGAATTCGTAGAGCGAGCCACAGACGTTGACGTGGTAACCGACCTCATGATCCATGATATCGACATTGTGCTCTCCCTGGTTCGATCGGAGTTGAAGTATGTTTCTGCGGTCGGTGCTAGCATAGTAACAAACCATGTTGATATCGCGAATGCACGCCTTGAATTTGAGGATGGTGCTATCGCGAATGTCACAGCAAGTCGGGTCTCAGCAAAAAGATTCAGAAGAATTCGAGTATTCGCAGATGCTTGTTATCTTGCGTTGAATTTTGAAGATCAACAGATCGAGATATCCCGTCCTGGAAAGCGGCCGCCAGATGCAAGGTTCGCGCCCATCATTAATTCTTCTATCCAGGTTGAACCGACGCCGCCACTCGATTCTGAGTTGGCCCACTTCGTAGATTGTGTCCGGAATGGCAAGCAACCGCTGGTGGCGGGCAGCGATGGATTACAAGCACTAAAGGTCGCCTACGACGTCCGTGAAAAGATCGAGAAATCGCTTCATTCACTTGTTTAGGCGCGCAGCAATTGTGGGATTGTATTTCGTAGCGGTTAGCGGGGTTGCCGACCAGGGGCCTAAAGCAGGCTGTTCTAGCGACGCCTCATTTTGGGCGACAATGAAGGAGGTTTGGGTGGAATTTAGTGCCGGGAAAGAGAAACCATTAGTCATCGCTGCGTGGGAAGCAAATTCTCCCGAACAAAGAGCACGTGGCTTCCAAGGAGTCTGTCCTGGCTTAGCTAGTGAGCGATCCCTGCTTTTTTCTTTTCCAGCACCGGTTCACGCAAACTTCCACATGACTGGTGTGGTGGTACCGTTGGATATCGCGTTTATGGATGTGTCCATGCGGGTAATCGATATTCAACACATGACACTCCAAGAATCAAACGAGCCGACTAGATATTATCGTCCTAACACTGAGTTTCAATTCGCCCTTGAGACTGTGGCTGGGCGTCTGGATCAACTCAGCCGAAACCCAGGTCTGTGGCGTATGCGGGTATCAAATAGAAGTCACTGACGACGATATCGGAGTATTCATGCGACGGACTGCAACTTAAAATTAAGGTGGTTTTCGCCCAAGATTGTCGCATCTGGGCCATAACACCGTTCAACAAGTTGAACCTGGTTCTGTCGGTCCACTAAAAGTATTGTTGAACTGCGTGTTCCGTAAAGGGGTCCCTTGATAAATATCGGGGACTGTGGTGCCGGTATATCGGGTAGAAAATCGGCGTTCGTGGTATCAATTTCGCTGGCCGGTGTGCAATCGGACAACAGTTCAAAAAACGTATCTGATCGGAAACTGTGACTTAAAATCGTCTTAAACAGTTGTTTGCCGTAGACAATTTTGTGCCAGGGTGAATCTAGAAGATCATTACTGAGGCCTGAAATTCCAGATGGAATCCGACGAGGGGCACTGCCCCGGTTGGAATCCCACCATAAGGTAGCAATGTTTCCGGAAATAACGTTTACACCTGGGTAGCGTTGAAGCTGGCCAGGTTTCTGAAGGTGACAATCTGCAGAGTCCGTGTTTCGCCGAAGCCAGTCGGCCACCAGCATGCCGCGTGAATATTCAGACTTCACTGTGACAGTCGGCTCGTGAAAATTCGTGACGGCTGCAAATAAACCCTGGAGATTAAGTCCAAACCAGGTTCCGCCTGCTGTCAGGTCTCTTCCCGCAGCAATTGTGGGATAGTCGTGCCAGAAAGATAGGCTTTGCGTGGGTCGGGAGTGATGTTCTTCCCTATTCGCAATAATGATCAGCGGGTAAGTTGGGTGGTATCGATGTCGCGGTAGTACTGGCACACAATTGATGGAGCATAGTTTGTTTTTCGAGACGACTGCCTGCCGGTAATTTTATTTTTACGAGTTCATGCGCTGTTAGAACTGCATCTAATTCGTTGATCACGCCATCGGTAATACCGGAGTGCCCAACAGTGACGACTGTGCGTTTGTGGTGGGCCAGGCCTCTTAAATGTCTGATTTGGGCTCCAGTCAGTTTCATTACTGGGTTATGGTATAGGTCCCAGTGAATTTCGACCACCTTAGTGAAGGCTTGATTTGTGGCCAGACGAAAATCGAAAAGCAGGTATTGGATAGACCGGCAACACCGTGACCCATTTGTGAAGGGGTCCCAAGAAGAGGGCTACCGTTCTCGGGCGGTATACAAACTATCAGAAATAGATCAGAAGGATCGCTTGATCATGCCCGGAGATACTGTTCTCGACCTTGGCGCTGCGCCTGGGGGATGGTCGCAGTATGCGGCGACACGAGTGGGTGTTGCGGGTAGAGTCTTTGCAATAGATATATTACCTCTAGCGCCGATTAAAGATGTAGTTGTTTTCCAGGGGGACATCACCACCAAATCGTTATCTCGTGAACTGGAATTGCGGCTAAAAAACGAACCTGTAGGGCTTGTATTATCGGATATGGCCCCCAATTTGACTGGTATAAAAGCCGCCGATCAGGCAAACAGTCTCGGTCTGGCACGCGTGGCACTATCGATGGCGCTAAAGGTGCTGGGTCCAAACGGAAGATTTATGGTTAAGGTGTTTGAAGGTGAAGGCACGGATGATTTTCGTCGCGAGATAACAGCTTCATTTGCTAAAGTGGTTGTGCGAAAACCGCAAGCGTCACGTCTTGAGAGCGCTGAATATTACCTACTGGCCTCAAAGCCCACGGAAGTGCGTTGAGATCAGTGAATACCAGGGCGCTAGAAATTTGGACCTGGTAGCCTAAACGGTTGTAGAAAAAGGGGAAAACCCTCAAAATTCGACTCAAAGCAGAAAAGGGTAATAATCGACGCGGCTATTATTCGTTTTAACTCTTTCTTTTCTAAGGATAACGTGAACCTGTTATGGGCAATCTGACAAAAAATCTTGTACTTTGGTTGGTTATCGCGATGGTACTCATGGCGGTGTTCAACAACTTTACGCCTAAGGACAGTCGGACAGGTGTGGAACTGGATTATTCCGAGTTTCTGCACGATGTGAAACAAGGCGGTGTGGAACAGGTAACAATAGACGGTAGCTCTATTCATGGCCGAACTCGCTCCGGCCAGCGTTTTGTCACCTATTCACCCGGTGATCCAGGACTGGTTAACGACTTACTCGAGGCAGGGGTCATCATTAAAGCCCAAAAAGAAGAAAGCACCTCCTTGTTTATGCAGATTTTTATCAGCTGGTTTCCATTATTACTGCTGATCGGAGTGTGGGTATTCTTTATGCGTCAGATGCAGGGTGGGGGAGGTCGCGGTGCCCTGTCGTTTGGAAGAAGTAAGGCCCGAATGCTGACCGAAGATAAAAACAATATTACTTTTGCTGATGTTGCTGGTGTCGATGAAGCTAAAGAAGAAGTTCACGAGTTAGTTGAGTTCTTAAGTGATCCGTCTCGATTTCAAAAGTTGGGTGGCCGGATTCCCAGAGGGGTATTGATGACAGGCAGTCCGGGCACGGGAAAAACCTTGCTCGCCAAGGCCATTGCGGGCGAAGCAAAGGTCCCGTTTTTTACGATTTCTGGTTCTGATTTTGTCGAGATGTTCGTTGGCGTTGGTGCGTCCCGCGTCAGAGATATGTTTGAACAAGCCAAGAAACACGCCCCGTGCATTATATTTATTGATGAAATTGACGCGGTTGGGCGTCAACGCGGTGCGGGTCTGGGTGGTGGACATGATGAGCGAGAGCAAACGCTCAATCAGTTACTGGTAGAGATGGACGGTTTCGATGGCAATGAGGGTGTCATCGTTGGCCGATTTGACCGACAAGTACATGTCCCATTACCAGATATTCGTGGTCGTGAAGCGATATTAAAAGTACACATGCGTAAAGTACCAATGGCGGAAGACGTTGAACCGACCATTATTGCGCGAGGCACACCCGGATTCTCCGGTGCTGATCTAGCTAATTTAATTAATGAGGCAGCTCTTTTTGCGGCCCGGGGGAGTAAAAAACTGGTCTCGATGGAAGAGTTTGAGCTGGCTAAAGATAAGATTATTATGGGGGTAGAACGACGTTCGTTGGTGATGCCTGAACTCGAACGTAAGAACACCGCTTATCACGAATCCGGGCATACGATTGTTGCAAGAGTGCTCAGTCCGAACACAGACCCGGTCCATAAGGTCACTATCATTCCTCGTGGTCGGGCCTTGGGCGTTACGATGCAGTTGCCGGAAGAAGATCGATACAGCCACAATCGGGATTACCTTTTCGCCAGAATCGCTGTGTTGATGGGTGGTCGAATCGCGGAGGAAATCTTTATGGGGCAGATGACTACCGGGGCGGCCAATGATTTCGAGCAGGCCACCGATCTTGCCCAAAAGATGGTTCAGCGTTGGGGTATGAGCGACTCGCTCGGACCGCGCGTTTATGGTGACAATGATGCCGAAGTGTTTTTGGGGAGGGACGTGGTCACCCATAAGAATCTAAGTGACTCCACCGCAGAGCTCGTCGATCAGGAGATTACACGGATTATCGAAGAGCAATATTCGCGAGCACGTGGGATCATTGAGGAGAACCGAGATAAGATTAAAAAGATGGCAGAGGCCTTGCTAGATTGGGAGACGCTGGAGTCCGATCAGATCGATCAGATTATGCGCGGTGAGCGGCCGGATCCGCCATCAGCCGATGACGGTAGCTCAGGTGGTGAAACCAGCGGTTTGCAAGGAGATGTTACAGATCAAGGTCCGTTGGGCGAGGATAGTTCTGTAGCCGATCAGCCGACGGTGAAGCCTAAGATGGATTCACCCGCAGGCGATTCGGCCTAACGTCCGAGAGATCCATTCTGTTATTGAGCATAGACTGCCAGTCGCTGCCGGCGGGTGCTGCGTTGATGGGCATCTTGAACGCCACACCAGATTCATTTTCTGATGGCGGTCGCTATCTGTGGATCGAGGATGCAATAAGACAGGCTCACCAGATGGTGGCAGAAGGTGCAGACCTGATCGATGTTGGTGGAGAATCGACCCGACCTGGTTCTGACCCAGTAACGGTTGAAGTCGAGTTAAAAAGGACCATTCCGTTGATTCGCCGCCTGTCCCAGGAGGTCTCGGTCCCTATTTCAATTGATACCAGTAAGCCAGAAGTTATGAAAGCAGCCGTTGATGCTGGTGCTGCAATGATCAATGATATCTATGCATTAAGGAGGCCCGGTGCCTTAGAACAGGCGCATGCTCTTGATGTCCCGGTGTGCTTGATGCATATGAAAGGTGTTCCAGCTACTATGCAGCATGCGCCGATCTATAGCGATGTAGTGCAAGAGGTAAAAGCATTCTTGCAACAGCAGGTGGACCGATGTCTTTCAGCTGGAATTTCGTCGGAGAAGATCGTCGTTGATCCGGGTATTGGCTTTGGCAAGCAACCGGAGCACAACCGAAGACTAATTGACGAGATTGGGGAGCTTCAGGAGCTGGGTCAGCCAGTTCTCGTAGGCGTATCTAGAAAATCGTTTCTACCGACAAAAATGACCGGACGGTATCGTGACCGGCTGAGTGCGCAGTATGCGGTGAAGGCGGTCGCAAATGGGGCCTCACTTGTTCGTGTGCATAACGTCGGCATGACTGCCAAGATTCTTAAAGAATTCCGAAACACCGTATAGTCCTCATTCAATGAATAGCACACGCGATAGACGTTTCTTTGGAACAGACGGTATACGAGGGAGAGTAGGTCAAAAACCGATCACTCCCGAAGATATACTCCATCTGGGATGGGCAGTGGGAAAAGCACTGGCGACGCACGTCGGTAGCGAGGTTCTGATTGGGAAAGATACCCGTGAGTCGGGCTATATGATGGAGTCTGCACTTGAGTCAGGACTATCGGCAGCTGGTGTGGGCGTTGTTTTAACGGGCCCCTTACCGACGCCAGCGGTTGCCTGTCTAACCAGAGCGTCAAATGCGGTGGCCGGTATTATGATCAGCGCGTCCCACAATCCCTACCATGATAATGGGGTTAAGTTTTTCACCAGCGACGGCCAGAAATTTAGTGACGATCTCGAAGATAAGATTGAGGTGTTACTTGCTGACAATATTCAAACAGTTACGTCTGGAGTTATGGGAAAGGCGAGGCGCTACAACCGGGCTGCTGATGATTATGTAGCTTATTGCCAGAACCAAGTTGGTGTTGATCTTGACCTGAGCGATTTTAAAATCGTTCTTGATTGCGCCCACGGTGCTGCCTATGAAATAGGCCCCAAACTGCTGAGCTGTTTCGGTGCGGAGATCGTGTTGGCTGGTGCTCTTCCCAATGGCTATAACATCAATGATGGATGCGGGTCGGTTCATCCACAGCATATGGCCGAGTTAGTAAAGAAGCACAATGCTGATCTGGGTATAGCGCTTGACGGGGATGCAGATCGAGTCGTGCTAGCCGATGCTTCTGGGAAGGTTGTCGATGGTGATGGGATACTCTATTTGCTGGGGGTCTATAGGCAAAAGGATCCATCGGTGGCGGACGGAATTGTCGGGACCGTTATGAGTAATTTTGGTCTGGAGTTGGCATGTCGAGAACGGGGGATTGCTTTCGAGCGCTCCAATGTTGGAGACAGGTATGTGCTGGAAAAGATGTGTGCCAAACGCTGGACATTAGGGGGTGAAACCTCAGGGCATATCATCCAACTTGACAAGGGTACAACTGGCGATGGGTTACTGACGGCAGTGAGCGTACTTGAGGTGATGCGTTCGACTGGCCGGACATTAGCTGAACTCGTGTCCGGTTTGCGGATTTATCCACAGTCCATGATCAATGTTCCAATAAATGGTTCTGTTTCAGCGGCAATACTGCTGAAGGACGAAACGGTTATCAACGCAGTTCGTGAGGTTGAGTCGGCCCTGGATTGCAACGGCAGGGTAGTCCTGAGACCTTCAGGAACTGAACCTGTGGTTCGAGTCATGGTTGAAGGAGTAGATGTAGTACAGGTAGAAATTTTAGTCGACCAGTTGACCAGGGCTGTCGTGAGTTCGAGTGCTAAATATTAGCGCATTCGACGCTGTCAACGATTCGGTTGCGTCCAGCGTTGGGTCTCGGTAACATCGCCGACCTTCGTCGGCCAATATAGAAGATTACGGATCTTTAGTAGCGGGAGAAATGATGCGCCGTTCATTAGTTGTCGGAAACTGGAAAATGAATGGATCTGTCGTGATGACAGATGATCTCTTGACTGGACTGAAGGAAGGTGTTGTCCGATCTTTGTCGGCTGTTGACGTCGTGGTCTGCCCACCGTTTCTTTATATACCGTTGGCTGTGCAGATGCTAGCCGGGACTGCGATAGAGGTGGGTGCGCAGAACCTAGACATACACAAACCCGGAGCATACACCGGCGAGATCGCGGCTGAGATGCTAAAAGAACAGCGGTGTAGTTATGTGATTGTTGGACATTCGGAACGGCGTGCTCTGTACGGTGAATCGAGCGATCTGGTGGCCCAAAAAGTTAAGGCGGCCATGGCTGCGGAACTGAAACCAATCATTTGTGTGGGGGAAACACTCGACGAACGGGAACGCGGGGATACTGGCCGGGTAGTTCGGGAACAACTCATGAGCGTACTTGACTTAAATGGCGTCGATATATTCCCATTTGCAGTTGTTGCCTATGAACCAGTTTGGGCGATTGGTACTGGTCGTAGCGCAAGTCCGGACCAGGCCCAGGAAGTGCATGCGTTGATTCGGGAGTCGATAGCGGAACTCAACCCGGTTGTTGCAGATCAGACTCGGTTGCTTTACGGTGGCAGTGTAAAACCTGAAAACGCACAAGGAATATTTTCTTCTCCAGATATCGACGGTGGGTTAATTGGTGGTGCTGCGCTAGTAGCTAGTGATTTCCTTGCGATCTGTGCGTCAATGGAGTGATGAGATGATTATCAGTATTTTCACAGTGATTCACCTGGTAGCTGCTGTTTCGATAGTGATTCTGGTGCTTTTGCAGCGAGGCAAAGGTGCCGATATGGGCGCCGCATTCGGGGGCGGTTCTTCCCAATCGGTATTCGGCAGTCAAGGGTCAGCCACTTTCCTGAGTCGTATTACTGCCGGTTTGGCAGCGGTATTTTTTATATCTGGCCTGAGTCTCGCCTATATGTACACCCAGAAGGGAGGTGCACCAAGAAGTGTCATTGAAACCACGACCTCCCAGGCGCCACTGGCAGAAAGCCTACGAGAAAAAAACTCGACCGATCTACCGGCTGTACCTGGTTCCAAGGATTGAAACTGTATTAAGGTACACTATTCACTGAGTGGGTGACCTAGATA
>LUMD01000343.1_pt1 | contig 16253 bp, 10 predicted proteins | sample 729651 | NCBI WGS metagenome assembly LUMD01 (sample SAMN03860272, study PRJNA289734) | marine metagenome | biome: seawater column; feature: ocean; material: water; isolation source: Red Sea water column Station 34 - depth 258m | place: Saudi Arabia: Red Sea | collected 2011-10-15 | depth 258 m | reverse complement strand
GCCCGTTGTTGTTTGCCCTTTATACAAATCAGTACGTCCTAAAAGGTAAACGCATTCTTTACTTAACTGTAAGCGGGTGGCTGTTGATCCTGGCTTTGAGCACCTATGCGTATTCCCTCGGTATTAATATTAGCTATCAAATAAAATATCTAGCTGTACTGCCCGCGCTCTTTTTATCTTATCGCTACGCCGTGTGGGGTAGCGCGCTTTCCTGTTTGCTCATTGGGCTCACAGCGTTTGTGGTAGCAAGCCAGAGTGACCTGCCGCCTGTTGAACACCAGTTTTATATATTAGCATTATGTGTCAGTTGCCTTATCTTAGGAGCCTCTATCAATCAGTCTAACGAACTGAACAAAATGCTTGCTGAAAATAATGAAGAACTAGAAGCTTCGGTACAAAGCGCCCAAGCGCTTGCCAGTAAACTGGTCGCCGTACAAGAAGATGAAAGAAGACGTTTATCGCGAGATTTACACGACGATTTTGGCCATCGCATTGTGGACTTGAAGCTCCAGTTATCGCTAGATAGCCGAACTGGCGATAACGATATGATGCTTGATAAAATAGATGCTCTTTATCAAGCAATGAAGCGAAGCTTAGGGGGCTTGCGTCCGTCAGGCATCGATACGCTTCCCATTGAAAACGTAATTCAGCGATCTGAGATCATCACCACACTCAAGCACGCGAATATAAGCTACTCATTTGATGTTATCGGTAAGCCTGTACCGTTTGACGCTGACCAAAAGATCCACATCTACCGCATAATTCAAGAGGCTGTCACTAATAGTATTAAGTACGCCAATGCGAAAACGCTATCAATTGAAGCTAATTATGAGCAACATCGTGCCTTATTTGTCGTCACTGATGATGGCGAAGGCATTTTTGAGCACCTTGCTCATGGAGGAAACGCTGCACCTTCAATGGGGCTGCTTTCGATGAAAGAACGCGCTAAGTTAATAAACGGTGTGCTTGATATATCTCAGATTAAACCATCGGGCACCCGAGTTTGTCTAACTCTGCCCTACAGTAGCTGTTAAAGCGGTAATATACTACGCTCAACAACCGCTTTTCCGCCTTATTTTTATGCTACATTGTTGTTGATTTAATTACTATTTTGACAACCGTATGCAAAACAATTTCATCGCGCGCCGAGCCCGCTTTTTTAAACAGTACTTAAATATTGTCACTGTAATAGCCGTTCTAGCCACGTTAAATGGCTGTGTAAGCACTCAAAGTGAAAGTCCATACACTTACACTCCTTCTTCGTCACCTTTTCAAGATGTGGTTGATGCTCAGCAAAGAGCCGTGGAGCAAAACAAGCTGCTTTTGGTTGTATTAGGCGCGCAATGGTGCCACGACAGTACAGGCCTAGCTAAACGTTTTGCAACAAAGGAGATGGATCTCATACTACGTGCCCATTACGAAACCGTATTTGTTGATGTGGGAACACTTGAAGACAGAAGAAATATCACCGAGCGGTTCGGTTATCCTATTTACTATGCAACGCCAACAGTGATGGTGGTCGAGCCTAGAACCAGCGCATTGTTAAACCGAACAACTATGGATATGTGGGGGCGAGCAGATAGTATTCCCTTGTCAGAGTACATTCAGTACTTCTCACGCTTTCCCGCTATGACAACTGCTCAGAAAGCCCCGTTTATTAACTGGGAAGCAACAGATGAAGAAGCAGCCTACAACAAAGAGCAAGCACTTAGACTACAAAGCGCTTACGACAAACTCGGTCCCATGCTTGAACAAGACTTGAAAGGCAACACGCCAGATGGGCTCAATGAACTGTGGAAAGAAACGAAAGGCTTTCGCACTGAACTGCAAAAGACCCTAGTTAAACGCGCTGAGCTCACCTTAGATGCTGAGAGCGGCAATGGAGTAAACACCAAGCCGGCACTGCGTCATTACAACCCGTTTTCGTGGGAGCATAACTAAGACAGCTAGCATCTGCCCCTTAAAAACAAAACGCCCGATGAAAGACATCGGGCGCTTTAAGTCAAAAAGTGTCAACTTGTTCTAGAGCTAATTCAACATTAAGTTACCAGTACTGCTTAACTATTTTCGCTTTTGCGTTGTTTGAGACCTTGTTACCAGACGTGCCATTAGAAGGGTTGCTTCTGCGTTTAGCTGGTCGTCTAGCGGCATTACCTTCGCTACCTGAACGTCTTTGACCTGCAGGCTTTCCACCATTATTGTTGCGCGAATTCGGTTTACCGGTAGGCGAGTTCCCATTTCCGCCACGGTTGCCTTGGCGTTGACCCGCTTTCTTATTATCGCCACTTCTTTTGCCTTCGCTAGGGTCCTCACCTTGTGGTGCTTTCGGCTTTTTCGGCTTTTTAGGTTTTTTCGGCTTAGACAGCGTGGTAGCAGGCACGGCCTGCTGTGGCTCAAAACCTTCCAACGTTTCACGCGGAAGCAGCTTTTGAATAAGCGTTTCAATATCTTTCAGGTTTTGTAGCTCTTCGGCACACACAAATGACCAAGCCTGTCCGCTAGCGCCGGCACGGCCTGTGCGACCAATTCTGTGAACATAATCGGCTGCCGTATTGGGTAAGTCTAGGTTTACAACGATAGGCAATTCACTAATGTCGATGCCGCGTGCTGCGATATCGGTGGCTACCAGCACTTTAATTGCGCCATTTTTAAAGTCAGCAAGCGCTTTAGTTCTCGCTCCTTGGCTTTTATTACCGTGAATTGCGGCACTTGGAATTTTTGAGCGGCTTAATTTTTCTGCAATACGGTTAGCACCATGTTTAGTACGGCTAAATACTAACACCTGCTCCCACTTTTGCTGTTTGATCAGGCAAATAAGGGCAGTTGTCTTTTTAGATTTATCTATGGTTACCAAATGCTGCTCAACAGCTTCTACCGTGGTGTTCGCAGGCGCGGTTGAAATACTCACAGGGTTGCGCGTTATAGTTTTCGCCAGCGCAGTGATTTCATCAGAAAATGTGGCTGAGAAAAGTAAGCTTTGACGCTCTTGTGGCAATAGTTTCAGTACTCTTTTAATGTCGTGAATGAAGCCCATATCTAGCATTCTGTCGGCTTCATCCAATACCAACACTTCAAGCTGAGAAAACTTAACTGCGTTTTGCTGGTACAGATCAAGTAATCGACCAGGTGTAGCAATTAACACATCAACCCCTTTACGAAGCTTCATCATTTGCGGGTTAATGCCCACTCCACCGAATACAACAGCTGTTTTTAAGGGCAAAAATTCGCTGAACGCGCTAATGCTTTCTTCTACCTGAGCAGCAAGCTCACGGGTAGGCGTTAAGATAAGTGCTCGAACATTGTTGCCAGACACAGGTTGTCCTGACATCAGTCTCTGTAAAATAGGAAGTCCAAATCCCGCAGTTTTCCCTGTTCCCGTTTGCGCAGCTGCCAACACATCCTTTCCCTGCAATACTTCTGGTATCGCCTTTTCTTGGATAGGTGAAGGTGTGCTAAATCCTCGTTTTTCAATAGCTTTTAACAAGGGTTCAGCGAGCCCTAATTGGGTAAATGACATTAACAAACTCCTGTCATAGGTATTTATAAAAAATTGCATACCGCAAAGGTATAAGCGCTAGTGCTTTATTGCTAACCGTGGGGGTTATAGATTACTGGGAAAACCTAAAGAGACACGCCATTGCCAACCTGGCTTATTGGTGTTTGACATCAAGAAAAGAACGTAGGTGTTTACTCTTACAAATTGCGCGCGGAGTCTACCACTAAAAACGGAAAGCCACCAGCGCATTTTTTGTTCAAAATACGGTTAATACGCGCCTTTTATAGGCCCGAAAACATCAACTTTTTTGGATTAAAAGGTAAATTGATAGTCAATTTATGTTGGATAGGCAAAAAAAGCTTTACCATATTTGTTATAACAGATAAAAAGCGCGCAGTTATTCCACGCTTTAATTACATCCACGCTACTGCAGCGTGGTAAACAAGTGAAGTAGAAAACATGAATGTTGATAGTTTAACCCAGCACTTTGAAGAAAAGTTGGCGTTGGTCAAAGAATCGGTCATGTCCGATAGCTTTGTAATTCAGCTGATGACAATCGCAATTATTTATTGCGTCGCGTTTTTACTTGCCCGACAAGTAAAGAAGCCATTTAAATTTACTAGGGAAAAGCCGCAGCAAGGCGCACATACCATGCACGGCTTTTTGTACAACCTTGGTCAAGCGTTATTCCCGCTTATCACCATTAGCATGCTAAAGCTTACTACTGTGTTAGGCGCTCAGTTCCAGTTTGATGCATGGCTGTTGGAAATAGCCGTGGTTGTTGCGCTCATGCTCTTTGTGAACTCTTTGATCTCTGGTTTCGTCGAAAACCACACCATCGCCGCGTTTATGCGCTGGGTGGGGCTACCTATTTTGTTTTTACACCTTGTTGGTGTGCTTCCCCTTATCACTTCAGAATTGGAAGCAATGGCTATATCGGTAGGCAATGTCGAAATTTCAGCTTACGGCGTAACAAGGGTATTGCTATTCGGAGGATTGCTATTCTGGCTGGGTCGCAGCTCAAATGCTATTGGTCAGGATATTATCCGAAACCATAAGTCTCTGGATGTTTCTACAAAAGAGGTCTTTGCAAAGCTATTTGAAGTTGCCCTGTTCTGTGTGGTGTTTCTCTTATTGCTCAATGTGATGGGAATCAACCTTACCGCACTAGCCGTATTCGGTGGTGCCGTCGGGGTGGGTTTAGGTCTAGGTCTTCAGTCTATTGCTTCAAACTTCATTTCGGGCATCATAATCTTACTAGATAAATCGCTAACCGTTGGCGATTACGTCGAGTTAGAAGATGGGCAAAAAGGTATCGTTAGAGAGTTTAAAATGCGCTACGCCGTGTTAGAGACTTATGACGGTAAAGATGTGCTAGTGCCAAACGAAAAGTTCATCAGCTCTTTGCTCATTAACTGGACACATAAAAATCAGAAACAGCGTTATCGTATCGACTTTTCTGTTGCCTACAAAACAGATATCCGCGCCATGGTTGAAATCATTAAAGAAGCCGTTTCAGAGCATCCACAAGTGATCAGTGGCGAAGGTATCCCTTTTGAAGAACTGCCTGACTGCGAAATAGATAGCTTTGGCGATTCTGGCGTTAATATGTTTGTTGAGTTTTGGATGGAAGGTGTTGACGATGGTAAGAACCGCGTTGGTGGTGACCTACTGCTTATCGTTTTCGAAACGCTGCGCGAACACAACATTGAAATACCTTTCCCTCAACGCGAGGTACGGGTTATCAACGAACAAGGGATTGGTATTCGAAACACCACACCTTAATTAATCGGTCTCATCTTCGCGCTGGCTAAAATCTGGCGCGAAGTGTATCCCACTGCCACTCTTGGGTTGTTAGCCCCAGGATGTGGGTAAACTTCTCGTAATCCTCTTTCCCCATAGCTGTCGCCACTGTTTTCAACTGAGACTTAGCCCTAATCGCCTTTACCTGAAGAAGTTCTAGTCGCTTGTCGGCGCTTGAATCGAAGTTTTCACTAATAATTGTGCTAGCTTTATTAGAGGCTTCCCACGCAGTAATAACGTATTCAATCAGCTTTATATACACCCCAACCATCCGCTTTCGTTCAAAAACATTCTCAAATAGCGAGCCTAATAATGCTTTTTGAAAGCTTGCCTCTGTCTCAAGTGCAACTAATTGCTCGGCGCCTTTTAGCGCTTCTAACACATGGTGTAAAAGCTTTATGTGGGCGTGGGTATTAAGTGCATTGGCGTCTAATGCATTAATATCATCGCTTAGCATTTCTAAATTGACCAACGTTCGTTGAAGACTAGCCATTTTGGTTTATATCTGTAGCTTCGAAAAATAAAGATTCAGTGTATCGAATTGCTGAAAGGTTTGCGATGTTCGAGCCACCGATTAATTGCTTATGAACTATGAAACGAAGTGTCGTTTGCAACAAAAAAGGGCGCCGAAGCGCCCTTTCTATCGTTATATTTGTTCACAACTCAATTGCTAAATTGAATCGCGATAGCACGTTAACCGCGCTTATTTACCTAAGTTAGCATTTAGATCATGACGTAAATCAAAACGATCTAATGTCATCACTTTGGTCCAAGCGTCGACGAAGTCCTTCACGAAACGGTTTTTCGCGTTGTCGTAAGCGTAAACTTCAGCCACAGCACGTAGTTCGCTGTTAGAACCAAATACTAGGTCTACAGGCGTACCTGTGTACATTACTTCACCTGTACTTCTGTTTACCCCTTCGTACACCGATGGGTCATCCGTTTTTCTCCACTTCACGCCCATATCTAGTAGCGTTACGAAGAAGTCGTTATTAAGCGTTCCCACTTTATCGGTAAATACGCCATGTGTAGCGCCACCTGTGTTAGCGCCTAGCGAACGTAGACCACCTAGCAGAACGGTCATCTCTGGCACGGTTAGATTAAGCTGATCGGCTTTATCTACTAGCATGTCAGTAGGTGAACGATAGCTAGCTTCTGCGTTGTAATAATTTCTAAACGCGTCAGCTGTAGGCTCTAACAACGAGAACGAATTCACATCTGTTTGCTCTTGCGTTGCATCAGTTCGACCAGGAATAACTGGTACCGTTACCTTAACGCCTGCATCAGCCGCTGCTTTTTCAATCGCTGCAGCACCACCAATCACAATCAAGTCAGCAAGTGACACTTTCTTCTTAGACAGCATGCGAGAATTGTAATCTTCTTGCATTTGCTTAAGCTTAGACACGACTGCCTTAACCGTTTCTGGCTCGTTAGCTTCCCAGCTCATTTGTGGCTCTAATGCTATACGCGCACCGTTAGCACCACCACGCATATCAGATGAGCGGAAGCTTGATGCCGCGGCCCATGCAGTTTTCACAAGCTGCTGAACGGTCAGGCCACTGTCTAAGATGTCAGCTTTAAGCTTTTTGACGTCTTTATCAGAAATCATTTTATAATCGGCTTTAGGCACCGGATCTTGCCAGATGAAGTTTTCTTCTGGGATATCGTTACCTAAATAGCGCGCCTTCGGCCCCATATCACGGTGAGTTAGTTTGAACCACGCTTTAGCAAATGCAGTTTGGTACTCTTTAGGGTCAGCTAAGAAGCGCTCAGCAATTTTACGATACTCTGGGTCGTACTTCAGTGCCAAGTCAGCCGTTGTCATCACAGGTGGATTTTTCTTACCTTCCACGTGTGCATCTGGTACTGAGTTGTGAAGCGATTCGTCTGTTGGAATCCACTGGATAGCACCTGCAGGGCTACGCGTTTGTTTCCACTCAAAACCTAATAAGTTTTGAAGATATAAGCTCGTCCATTTAGTAGGTAGTTGTGTCCACGCACCTTCTAAACCACTGGTCACAGTATCTTCTGCGTTGCCTTTGCCGCAGTTGTTTTTCCAACCAAGTCCCTGCTCTTCTAAGCCTGCACCACCTGGCTCAGCTTCTAAACAGTCAGCTGGTTTGTGGGCACCGTGCATCTTACCGAAGGTGTGACCACCAGCAATTAGCGCAACAGTTTCTTCGTCGTTCATAGCCATACGGCCAAACGCAGTACGAATGTTTTTCGCCGATCCCATTGGATCTGGTACACCTTTAGGACCTTCAGGGTTAACATAAATTAAGCCCATATGCGTTGCACCTAACGGACGCTGAAGTTCGCCATCACGCTCTTCACGGTCACTAGCAAGCATTTCCACTTCCGGACCCCAGTACACCATGTCAGGCTCCCAGTCGTCAGTACGACCGCCCGCAAATCCATAGGTGTCAAAGCCCATGTTTTCCATACCTACGGTACCGGCTAGGATCATCAGGTCGCCCCACGATAAGCTCTCTCCGTACTTTTGCTTAATTGGCCAAAGCAAACGACGCGCTTTATCAAGGTTTCCATTGTCTGGCCAGCTGTTTAGCGGGTCAAAACGCATTTGACCACCATCACCGCCGCCGCGGCCATCTAGCGTACGGTAAGTACCAGCACTGTGCCATGAAAGACGAATAAAGAAAGGACCGTAATTACCGAAGTCTGCAGGCCACCAATCTTGTGACGTGGTTAGTAATTCGTTGATATCTTTTTTCACTTGGTCAAGGTCGAGTTTTGCGAACGCTTTGGCGTAATTGAAGTTTTCACCAAGTGGGTTTGAGCGATTGTCATGGTCTCTCAGTGGAGAAAGGTCTAGCTGATCAGGCCACCAAAACTGATTATTTTTCGCTTGAAACGCTTTAGCCGAGCCCGTGCCTTTAGCACCAGCAGGCTTACTAATTTGATCATTGGCAATAGCACCTGTAGCACCTAGCGATAGGGCAACAAATACTGATAATGTGGTTTTCTTAAACCTATTTATAGTCATGGTCTTTTCCCGTCTGAGTTTGTTTTAGCTATCAGGCAGTGAATGCACATTGCATCACTCACCTGTTAACATTTTGTTTACCTCATAAGCATTTAAAAGATAGACAGGCTTGCTCAATAATTACAGTTGATAAAATGAATTCAACTGATTAGAAATTCCAATCAATAAAAAAACAAATTATTTCAATTGGTTAACAGTAAGGTTCAGTGGGACAAATATAATCGTGGTGTTTTAGCCGGACTTGTATCGGTAATAAATAAGCAAGATCTGTGAATCTCTTTCAGGGAATGGGAAATTTTTTCGTTGCAGCGCAGGTGACAATCGTGAACCTTACAATCAAGTGAATAAATAACCACCTAAAAACCACCGTTGTATGTAAAGTTTTCCCCTAATTGAAATGGAATCTGCAATTTCTACCATGGCACAGCAATTGATACAGAGGTAATGCAATTGAAAACGCATTAACTTCAGATGAGAAGTCGATGGAATGTTAAAGAAGTAATGAGGATGAACTTATGAAAAACACACTTAAGACACTTACCGGATTAGCAGCTGTTGCCTCTATTAGCGCTATGGCCTCGTTCGGTGCGCACGCTCAATCAAGCCAAATTGAAGCGAAAGACAGTGGTTTTTATGTAGGTGGTAATTACGGTTACCTACGCGTTGAAGGTGAAGACGACTTTGACGATGATAAAGACGTTTGGCAGGGCCTCGTAGGTTATAAATTCAACGAGTGGATCGCCATTGAAGGTGGTTACATTGATTTCGGTGACTACGGTAACGACATTGCTGGTGCGGAAACAGATGGTTACACAGCAGCAATCAAAGGTATTCTCCCACTAACCGAGCGCTTTTCTCTTTATGCCAAAGCCGGTCAGCTATGGTCTGAAACCGAATACAACTTCGCAGGTATTTCGCGCGATAACGACGATGAAAGCCTTTTTGTGGGCGCGGGTCTTAGCTACGCGATCACTAGTAACTTCCTAGTAAACGCTGAATATACTGTTTACGACACTGAACTAGACGCTGACGAAGCGTTTGATGACATCGACGATACTGATTTTGAAACCGATCTGAAACAAGCGAGTATTGGTGTAGAGTACCGCTTCTAATCAGTGAGTTATTTTGACCTAAGATGGGGGCTTGCGGTGGCAATGCCCCTTTCTTTTAAGCTTTAGCGTTCGTTATAGATTTATTTTATTCAACACAACGCCTCATATAATGAGGTATGAAGTCCCATACCGCAGGTCTGTAAACTCAGAATACGCTATTAACCTTTTGCGTTCACTCGTGTAGATAACACACTTTAGCCTGTGAAAATCTTACAAGTTCGCCCCGCCTCAACCCACATCAAAATCCAGAATCAAAAATTATTCTATTACAAACAGCAGGTTACAAAACCAATCCTGACATAAAAGATAGGAACGCTTTCTGCAATAGTCTTTGAATTAAAGTAAGACAATATTGAGAATGTAGGTACTTTGTCATGGATTCGAACAACAATATATTTCAGCCCGGTCAAAACTGTTGGGTAGAGAGTAAGGCTCGCTTTTCTACACCTTTAATAGATTGCGGAAACTACTACAAAGCCTTACATAGCTCTATTGTTAAAGCGAAACACAGCATGCGTTATCAGCGACCTATTAAAATGGAAAGCTGAGCAAAACCCTGATATCAACATTTACCTCCTTCGTTGGGATTCGTCTCTCGCCTTTTTTGCGCAGCGTGAAATGTGGGCGAAAGAGGTGTGGGAAGAAAAGACGCCAGATAATGTTCAGACCGAGCTCGACGATACCATTCCGATGGGCGGAAGCCAGCACCAAAAAATTGTAGTTATTGACGACGAAGTAGTGTTCTCAGGTGGAATGGACGTATCCACAAATCGTTGGGATACACGAGATCATCCTGTTGTTTCAGAAGAGCGCGATGGCCCCGATGGAGAGTATGGCCCTCTTCACGACGTACAAATGGTTTCAAGCGGGCCTGTGGTTGCCGACTTCTCGAAATTGGTAAGATGGAGATGGCAGCGAGTTGCAGAGAAGTCTCCCATCGATATTCGTGAAGATGCACGCATTGATGAAAATGCACCGCTACCTGAAGCATGGCCTGATGACTACCCACCACTTTTTGAAGATGTAGAGTGTGCCCTTGCCAGAACCATTCCCTTTATGGACGAGGTGGAGCCTGCTCAAGAGGTGCGTCACATGTTGCTTGATCTTATTGGTGAAGCAGAGTCCGTTATCTATATCGAAAATCAATTTACAACTCGTCAAGAAATAGCTGAGGCGCTTAATAAGCAGCTAAAACTCAAGCCGAATCTCTCGGTTATTATCGTTAGTTCTTACGAGCCGAAAGGCAAGTTTGAGTGCGAAGCGTTTTGGGCCAGCCGCATCGAATTTAAAGCTATTTTAGAAAAGGGAATCGACCCTAAGCGGGTAAAACTCACTTACTCTTCAATTGAAGATATGCAGGGGCGTAAGGCGTACAAACGCATCCACTCTAAAGTGATGACGATAGATAACAAATATTTAGTTATCGGATCATCGAATTTAAGTAACCGTTCAATGACCCTAGACACTGAAATTGATACGGTGTTGTTTGGTAACACTAAAGATAATCAGGCGTGTATTGAGCAAGTAAGAAACGACTTATTGGCTGAACATACTGGCCGTGACATCGATGCGATGCCACCAATATTTGACAGTGAATACCCTGTAGAAGCATTGATGCAAGATCAGATTGCACATGGTTACGTGCTTACCGAAGTACGCGACGAAGTGTTTACTGAACACTCGGTCAAAAATGTGTTCCGTGCGTTATCTGACCCCGAAGAACCGCTTATTTCGGTGCCAACCCTGGATGGCGCGGCGTTACCTGCGCGCAATCCCAGACGCCGCAGTATCATGATTTTAATTGGGTTAGTCATAATTGCGGTTCTAGGCGGCCTTATGTATTGGGCAAGTCAGTCTATTCCGTGGTTAAGCTCTGACAGCATAAACGCGTTTCTAGAGAAGAGCCGTGGTACGTACTTTGCTCTTCCCACTGTTTTGCTGGTATATGTGGTTGGCGGTATTTTATTTTTCCCTGTCACCGTACTTTCCCTAGCGGTGGCCGCTATCTTCGGCCCTTTTTGGGGGCCTATTTACGGCATTATGGGAGCATTGATGAGCTCTGCAATTATGTTTGGTATAGGCAAACTATCGGGCAATGCAGGTCTAAGAAAAATTGGTGGTCCAAAAGTGGCAGCGGTCGACGAAAAACTAAAGCGCAGCGGTATTGTTGGCGTAGCGGCTATCCGAATGTTACCTATCGCACCATTTAGTTTGGTGAATTTAGTGGCGGGCATTTCATCAATAAGTATCTTTCAATTCCTAATTGGTACGTTTTTAGGCATGTTTCCACCTATGATCGCAAAAGGTCTTGTAGGTGACTCAATTGCGCAAATCTGGCAGAACCCTTCTGTGGAAACTATCAGCTATTTGGTTGGCGGCATCATTCTGTGGGGTCTCATGATTTGGGGTTCACAGAAGTTTGCTCGCTATTATCAAGCTCGAAAAGAGTCCAGCGATCAGGATGCTGAGAGTGAAACCAGTGGTAAAGATGAGGTGGAGAAATGTGCCGCATAGTGACTTATAACATTCACAGCGGAATAGGCAGAGACAAAAAACACGACTACAAACGCATAGGTCAGTTTTTGGCAAACAGCGGCGCAGACGTTGTACTACTTCAGGAGATGGACACCCGTCCTTCTGAGAGGAATACTGCGCAGGACATAAAGGATATATGCGCTGACAATACGTTTGATCTTATTCCCTCACCAGCCATCAGAGAGCCTGAGGGCTGGTACGGGAATGCAATTCTTACCCGCTTTGATGTCTTAAATCATGACACAGTGGATGTTAGTCAACGTGGTCGACAGCCAAGAAATGTTCAGGTTGTTGAGCTCAAAACTGAAAAGACCCCGTTAACGGTCGTTAATACCCACAAAGGCCTTAAGAAGCTTGAACGTCGTTCACAGTTTTCGTTACTTCACGAGCACCTTTCCCATCGATTAAAGGAAAGACAAACGCCTCTTGTGTTAGCTGGTGACTTCAATGAGTGGCAGTTTTTTTCAAAAGCATTTAAAGGGCTTAACGAACTCCTCTCGCAACAAAAAGTGGGAGCGACGTTTCCCAGTCACTTCCCGGTATTTGCCCTTGATAGGGTATGGGTATCAGACGATATCAAAGTAAAATCGTGCAGAAAGCTTAAAAATGCGAAAACCAGAATATATTCAGACCACTTACCTGTTCTTATTGATATAGCGTTACCTGAATATGACGATTAAAAAATAGGGTTAATTAGCGTTTGGTTTAACACCTCCTTAGGATAGTCATATACTAAGCGGCACGTCTAGGCGGTTTGCGCCACAAACGATGAAGCGGCAAACTCCAAAGTGCCACACCAATGTTTCAGCGCGTTTTCCTGTGCCACCACTTTCCTGACAATATCGATGATCTGTTGGTTATATTGTAGTGCCTTGGCACTTTTATTTGTCGCGGCCAGCACCGTACGCTGCATTTCTGGTTGCGTAATTTTCAGTGAGGAAACTAAGCCGGACTCTTTCAAATGAAAAATGGCTGATGTGGGTAGAATCATTACGCCCTCTCCCTGCATAACTTGTCTAAGACCTGTCATAAGCTGGCCTGAGTAAGCTAAATCGTGTTGTAAGCTAACACCTGTAGCTTTTTCGTAATCAGCAATTAACTGACCCAGCGCGTCTTTGTTACCTGGTGAAAGCAAAGGTAATTCACTGATTTCCCAAAACCGAATGCTAGTTCTGTTTCGAAGCTTTGTATATTGTTTACATGATGAGGAAGCAGTAAAAACCAAGTGAAGATCCTCTTGGATTAGCGGCGTCACTCGCATGAATTTAGTGTCAACAGCCTGCTGATAAGTGAGCGCAATATCCACCTGCTTTGACTCGAGCCAATCATTTATAGTGTAAGACGGACCTGTACTGATTTCGACTTTAAGCCCTTTGTGGTTCGTTGTAATTTCTGTGAGTAGCGGCAAAGAAAGTACATTTCCAATTGACGGTAACATACCTATTTTCACTACTCTCTTTTGACCAGCTTGAAAGGCTTCCAACGCAACTTTTGCGCTATCTATTTCGGTTAATAGTTTTACTGCGTGTTTATAAAAAATTTCGCCCGCTGGCGTTAAATTCACGCCAGAAAAGCTTCGTTCGAGCAGCGTAGCTCTCATTTCTCGCTCTAGGCTCGCTAACTGCTGACTAATGGCTGGCTGGGCGATATCCAAGGCTCTCGCTGCCGCCGCAATACTGCCCTTGCGCACCGTCATAACAAAATAATGAAGCTGCTTTGAATGCACTTGCCCTCCTTAGTAGAGTGGGGAGCTCGAGAACGTGAACCCTAGATGCTTTAGGTAGACGGCAGCAACGAATATGCCATTCCAATACACTATATGAAGCAGAATTGTAAAAATACGGCAATATCACAGAAGGTAAAAAATCTCATTTTTCCTTCCGCTTAAGTCTAATAGCATGAAACTAGCGCCCTGTAAGACAGCTCAATATTTTTCTTATATCCCTGAATAATCTTCTTTCTTCCTGCAGAGCCAAAGAGTTTTTAGCCTTGTTCTTGTACACGAGCAGCTAGATAACAATAACAAGATGCTCCTCGCATCATAGTAGTGCTCGTGCGTGCCTAAAAAGAGTGCAGATTTCAATAATCCACACCCACAAAACTAAGCAGCAATAAGCACGATTGGGAACACAAATGAAACAGAAAAAGCTCCACACTGCAGTACGTTACGCACTTACCGGATTAACGCTTTTCACTACTTCATTGCTTGTACAGGCGCAAGAAGTGGCTGAAGAAACCACAGAAGCCAAAGACCTAGAACGCATTGCCGTTGTTGGTGCCCGCGGTGCACCGCGCTCGGTGACTAGTTCGCCCGTACCGGTGGATGTACTCACCGCCGAAGATGTAGAAGCTGTCGCTTTTACCGATATGAATAATGTCCTTATGACACTGGTTCCCTCTTACTCTGTCGGCCGTCAGCCGATTTCCGATGGCGGAACCTTTATTCGACCCGCAACGCTTCGAGGTATGCCCACCGATAAAACGCTTGTATTGGTTAACTCTAAACGTCGTCACAGAGCCGCACTTGTTTCAATTGGCGGTTCTGGCACACAGGGGCCAGACATAGCAACTATTCCAACCGCAGCAATTCAAAGTGTTGAAGTATTGCGCGACGGTGCAGCTGCGCAATACGGCTCAGATGCCATTGCAGGTGTGATCAACTTTCAATTAAAAAATAACACCGAAGGAGGCTCGTTTACTGCCGACTACGGCAGCTATTACGAAGGTGATGGCGACCAGATTACCGTTACGGGAAATAAAGGTTTCGCGTTAGGTGACGACGGCTTTTTCAGTATTTCAGCCGAATATTCTGACAGCGAAGCCACTTTCCGTGGTGAACAATATTGTGAGCCATGGTTTTGTGTAGATGACCAGTCAGAGCAATACATCGCTGATGCTACGGCCATGGCCAACAGCGTTCATGGTTCAGACGTAGTCCAACCATGGGGGCAGCCAAATACAAGCGGGACGCGTGTTTTCTTTAACGCAGGTTACGCACTATCCAGTGAACTTGAACTCTATGCATTTGGTAACTATTCAGAAAGTGAAGGCGACGGTTCATTCTATTATCGTTACCCAGGCAATGGCACCATTGAAGATATTCGACTTGAAGATGGTTCAATCTGGAACCCTCTAGCGTTCTTCCCCGGTGGTTTCACGCCTCGTTTCTTCGGTGACGTCACTGACTACTCTTTTGTAGGCGGAGTTAAGGGTATGTCGGGCGACCTGACTTATGATATTAGCGGTCGTTACGGCAATAATGAAATCTCATACACGCTAGCCAATACGATTAACCCTTCGCTTGGCAACGAATCACCTACCTCGTTTAAACCTGGGGATCTAACTAACGAAGAAACGCAAATTCAAGCTGACTTCACCTATGACTTAAATAAGTATGTACTTGCTTTTGGTGCTAGCTACCTAGATGAGTCATACGAAATTTCAGAGGGCGAGCTAAGTTCCTATATCGCCGGCTCTTACGCCACATCTGATCCATGGGAGTTTTGTAACGATGATTACACTACAACGGCACTGGGCGCGGCGGTCATCGCCAACGGTTCTACTCTGAACTGTGCCAACTACACCAGTGCTGACAGCAATGAAGATGGTGTTGAAGATGATGGTTTTGCGGGAGTAGACGCCGTTTATACCGTTGTAGGCGTTGGTTCTAACGGCTTCCCTGGCTATTCACCAGACTATTCAGGTTCATACGATAGAGACTCATATGCAGTGTACACGGATATTTCTGGTGACATTACTGATGAGTTGTTTGCTCAGGCTGCACTGCGTTACGAAGACTATTCGGACTTTGGCTCAGAGGTTGTGTACAAAGTTGCAGGATTCTATCAGTTTAGTGATGAGGTGGGATTTAGGTCGTCATTCGGCACTGGCTTTAGAGCCCCTACCCCAGGTCAGCAAGGCACCACCAACGTATCTACACGTCTGCCCGATGGTTTCCCAGTAGCTACGGGATTATTCCCTGCTGGCGGCGAGGTAGCACAAGCGCTTGGTGCCAACGAGCTTTCACCTGAAAAGTCGACTAACTTTACGCTGGGTATGACTGCGAACTATGGTGATTTAACGCTCACTGTTGATTACTACAACATCAAGCTTGAAGACCGTCTTTACTCTGTGTCTACCCGAGATGTGTCCACCACTGTCGTTACCGACCCGCAGGCAAACGGTTATGACGCATACCAAAACTACTTAGCCCTCGCAGGTGCCAATGTGTCTGGCGCCGAGTCCATTGGTGGTGTGTTCTTCTTCCAGAATGCTTTCGATACCGTAACCGAAGGTGTGGATG
>LUMD01000352.1_pt1 | contig 16326 bp, 10 predicted proteins | sample 729651 | NCBI WGS metagenome assembly LUMD01 (sample SAMN03860272, study PRJNA289734) | marine metagenome | biome: seawater column; feature: ocean; material: water; isolation source: Red Sea water column Station 34 - depth 258m | place: Saudi Arabia: Red Sea | collected 2011-10-15 | depth 258 m | reverse complement strand
GTAGATGATCTCTTCAATCCCGAGTTCGTGAACCGATTGGACGAATCTATCGTTTTCAAACCGCTGGGGAAACAGAGCGTACTGAAGATCATTGATCTACAGCTTGTGGACCTTGTGGAAAACCTGAAAGCGAAGAAGATGAAGCTCCACGTCACTGCGGTGGCGAAGCGGCTTCTGCTCGATCGCGGCTTTAGCGATGAATTCGGCGCCAGACCGATGCGGCGGGAGATTCAGTCCTCCATCGAGGCGCCGCTGTCTGAATCGATTCTCGAAGGACGGTTCGCTGAAGGCGATACGGTGAAAGTGGACGTGAAAAAGGGCGCCATTCACATTATTAAACCTCGCAAGAGAGCAAAAAAACGGGAAACGACCGCCGCCAAAACCCCTCGGAAAAGAACGAAAACTGACAATAAGTCATAATCTTTCTCCGTCGTTTTTCAGCTATAACTGACATTTCCGCCTGATTCTCACCGTTGGCACACTATTTGTGCTACGGAGAGTGAATCTTTCAACAACAGATATTTGTCTCGAGGAGTCTAGAATTATGTCAAAGATTATCGGAATTGACTTAGGGACCACAAACTCTTGCGTCGCCGTGATGGAAGGCGGAGAGCCCAAAGTTATTACCAATCCTGAAGGGGGGAGGACAACTCCCTCCGTTGTCGCTTTTACAAAAGACGGTGAACGTTTGGTGGGCCAGCCAGCAAAACGTCAGGCGGTGACAAACCCCAACAATACGATCTATTCCATCAAGAGATTTATGGGGCGGGAATTCGACGAGGTCCAGACGGAGATCTCGGAAGTCCCCTATCAGGTGAACAAGGGGAAGTCCGGCGCCGTGGAGGTTGAGGTGGAGGGGAAGACCTACGTTCCGCCCGAAATCAGCGCCATGGTGCTGCAAAAACTGCGGCAGACTGCCGAGGAGTATCTCGGTACGACCGTGACCGAGGCGGTGATTACTGTCCCGGCCTATTTCAACGATTCTCAGCGTCAGGCGACAAAAGATGCCGGAAAGATTGCCGGTTTGAACGTCCGGCGAATCATCAACGAGCCGACGGCGGCAGCCCTTGCTTATGGGATGGACAAGGAGCAAGATCAAAAAGTCGCCGTGTTCGATTTGGGCGGCGGAACCTTCGATATTTCCATTCTTGATGTAATGGACATTGACGGCGAGAAGTCCATCGAGGTGAACGCCTCCAACGGAGATGGCCATCTGGGCGGCGACGACTTCGACCAAAGAATCATCGATTGGATGGCGGAAGAGTTCAAGAAGAGTGAAGGGATTAACTTGAAGGAGGATCCCATGGCACTTCAGCGGCTGAAGGAAGCCGGCGAAGCAGCGAAGCGGGAACTCTCCTCTTCCAAACAGACTGATATAAACCTCCCGTTTGTTACTGCCGAGGCGACCGGGCCGAAGCATTTGAACATGTCTCTCACTCGAGCCAAGTTTGAAGAGCTGGTTGATGACCTTGTGGAAAGGACAAGGAAGCCGTGTCAGCAGGCGCTGAAGGATTCGGGGCTGAATGCCGGCGACATCAATGAAGTTATTCTGGTCGGCGGTTCCACAAGGATTCCGAAGGTTCAGGAAGTGGTAAAAGAGATTTTTGGCAAGGAGCCGAACAAGGGTGTCAATCCCGATGAGGTGGTTGCCATGGGGGCCGGCATTCAGGGCGGAATTCTCGGCGGAGATGTGGAGGACGTTCTGTTACTCGACGTTACGCCTCTGTCCCTCGGAATCGAAACTCTCGGCGGCGTCTTCACGAAGCTCATCGAACGGAACACAACAATCCCGACAAAGAAGAGTCAAATCTTTTCTACCGCCGCGGATAGCCAGCCGTCTGTGGAAATCCACGTTCTTCAGGGTGAGCGGGAGATGGCCATGTACAATAAGACCATCGGTAAGTTTCATCTTGACGGAATCCCGCCGGCGCCGCGCGGTGTTCCGCAGATCGAGGTCACTTTCGACATCGATGCAAACGGCATACTGAACGTGGGTGCGCAAGACAAAGCTACCGGAAAGGAACAGAGCATCCGAATTGAAGCGTCCAGCGGTCTCAGTCAGGAAGAGGTGGACAAGATGGTCGACGATGCGAAGAAGCACGAGGGCGAAGACCAGGAAAAACGTGAAGAGGTCGATGTCAAGAATCAGGCTGATCAGCTGATCTATCAGACAGAGAAGAACATCAAGGAGTTTGATGAAAAGCTTGACGAGGCAGAAAAGAAGAGGTTGGAAGAGGAGGTTGAGAAACTGAAAACGGCCACGGCCGGAACCAACATCGAAGACATCAAGTCGGCCACGGAAACGCTGAATTCCGTTTGGAACGAAGTTGCAGCCAAAATGTATGAATCCTCAAAGGATGCAGAAGGACAGGCACCCCCACCGCCTCCGGGCGATGCTGGTGAAGCGAGCCAAACCGATGACCAAGAGATCGAAGACGCCGACTTCGAAGTCGTGGACGAGAAGCAGTAACCAGACTGCTCTAAGTTAATTGCATCTAAATAAATGGCGGGCATTGCTCGCCATTTTTGTATTTGGAACTTCCGCAAGTTAAATTTGTTTTGGAGTAGTTTGCTATGCGTAGAAGAACCAAAGCACTTCTTATCCTTTCGATGCTGCTATTGTTACTCGGTGGCAGTGTGGTCTCCATCATACTGGCGCCGGGGCGATGGTCCAGAGAAATCGTTGAATATGTGAACGAATCGCTGCTCATAGAACACGGGTGGGACCTGTCAATCGGGAATTTGGATGGGCGATTAACTTCTGATATTCGTTTGGAAAATGTCTATCTGAGGAACAGTGATCGTTCTGCTGTCTTCTTCTGCGAGACCGGCGACCTGAACCTCGACTTTACGCAGATCGCCTCGGGAAACTGGGCGCTCTCGAAGCTGTCCCTCGATAACATGCTGGTAACGCTGAAACAGACTGACGGCCCCGCCGATTTAAGCATGGACTTTACCGCGGACCTCGCCCGAAACGGGTTGAGAGTGAAATCTTTTTCGATAAACCGATCCTCTCTCCTCATAAAGGACGGCCCGAAAGAGATGCTCTACAGTTTTGACGCAATTGGTCGGCTCCGCTCCTACGATGAGATGGTGGCCATGATCATTGACTCTAGCTCTTTTCAGGATTTCCAGACGGGGACTGAAGTTACCTTGTCTGCCGGAGAAGCAAGGGTGGGAGCGGCTGTGATAGAAGCCACCGGCATAACAGGAACCATCAACGGATACAGTGTGGCACTGACAGGCGATGCTTCACTCAATGAAGAAAAAAGTGTTTCTCTGGATATTGAAGTCAGTGATGTTCCGTTGGAGAATTTCGCATCGCTCCGCCTGGCTGAGATCTTGAGCGCCGAGACCCTAAACGTTGTCGTTGATCTCGAATCCGATGAAACGAAAGCCCATATTGAGGCCCGGCTAAATGATGCCGAAGATTCCAAACTCCTCGCCGATTTTGAATCCCGATTGGAGTTTGATGGTAACACTGTTCGATTGTCCGAGTCAGAGGTGGATATCAAGGATGCCCGTTTTATCGGGAGCGGCCGCTTCGAAGACGCATCCGAACTTTCGCTGGATCTCTACGTCTCCACCCTCGATCTCGAAAAGTTTGGCCTTTCGGCAAGATCCACAAACATTCAAGGGACGATGGCGGTGAATGTTGGCGTCGATCAAGAGCGGGCAATAACCGGAGTGTCCACACATGTAGCGCTACAGAATGACAATTACGCCAGCCCGGAGTTTGTCGGCGTTTCCGGCCGCATCGACTATGGCGAGGGAATTGTTTCGGTCCCCGATTCACTCACCATCAACTTCGGACTCGGAACCATTCAAGCCCACGGCGAGATCGATCTGGATCGTAAGAAGACGGATCTTGTGATGGTGCTTCAGGAGACTGACCTGCCTGTAGTTGCCTCCTTTGCCGGAATTGAAGGGAGTCCGGAGGGGCTTGCTTACGGGACAGTCCATCTGTCGGGGTTTCTGGATGACCCCTCTCTGAAGGGGAATGTCACCATCAACAAGGGCTCATACGGAAAAGTGGCGGTGTCGTCATTGAAGTCGAATTTCATGATTAACTCTATTCTCAAGACTCGTCACGGTTCACTGACCGCTTCAGCGGAGAACACAATCCTGGGCGACCTCAATGTGGACGGCGGCTCCCTCAATCTCTACTTTATGGGCGACACCGTTCTTATCGCCAATGCGAATGTCACCTCCGGAGATGAGTACCTCCGCCTCTCTGGCAAGATTGTCGACTTTGAGTCTCTCCAGATCGATCAAGTCCAGTCGTCGTTGAAAGAACAGTTCGTCTCAAGTCTCGCACCGTTCGCCGTCAATATCGACCAAAAGACCATGCAGATCGGGCCGGCGCAGTTCAGGGTCAACGACGGTTCCCTCGACACACAACTGGAATTTGCCGATGGACTCCTGAAGAACGGTGAATTCAGAATGGTCAATATTGACCTGGAAGGTGTTGGGAACCTCTTCGGCAGATCGCTGCCGCTGACGGGAACCGCCTTTGCCGATTTTTCAGCAAAGACTGAGGAAGAGAAACTTCTTCTGGACGGCTCCTTTCAGGTTCGAAAAGGAATTTGGGAAGGGATGGAGTTTGACGATCTGCTTTTCACCGCCGCCGTGGACGGAGAGCATGTGACGATCAAAGAGATGCAGCTGAGGAGGGGCCAGGACCTCGCCCTCGATCTGTCCGGTTTCTATACTGCGCAGATGGAAGCGGACAAATTTCTTTCAGCAAAGCCCGAAAGCAGTCTCAGTTTCACCGGTCTTTTTGATGACTTCGACCTTGTCCTTCTCTCACCGTACCTGCCCGAATGGTGGCATCTCAAGGGAGCCGCTACAGGAAGTTTCGCCATGAGCGGGACATCTGAGTCTTCGGAGATCAGTTTCGCTCTGGCCATCGATGATCCAAGGTTTTCACTTATCGAAGCAGAGCAGATCAAGGCGACGGGCCGGTATGCTGACCATCGGCTCTATTTCGAAAATCTGATTGGTCTCACCCACAACGGCGAATACACCGGCGAGGGGTATCTCCCCGTTGACTTTGATATGGTGGCGCACGATGAGGATAGGTGGATTGCAACCGATCCCATCGCCATGAACTTCAAGTCGAGGACCTCTTCCATGGATTTCCTCTCACCATACTTTACCGACCTGGACTCCGTGAAGGGGGCGATCGAGATCGATCTCAGCATTGCGGGGACGCCGGAGCGGCCTGTGAGAAACGGAAATATTACGATCTCCGATGGAGAACTCTATTACACTTGGCTCGATCAGCCCGTGACTGATCTGAACGGCCGTGCGTTCCTGAAGGACAATATGCTGATCGTGGACCGACTCACGGCTGTGTCTCACATCCCCGATGACACGAACTGGGGGCAGGACCTCCGGGCGAACCTCGCCAGAGTTTCTGGCGGTAAACTGTTCGGAGAGAAGAAGGAGAAGAAAAAGGAAAATCTCCGCATTACGGGCACGATGGATATGAACAGTTTCTTCAATCCGAATCTCGCTTTCCTTGTCGATGGGGAAGCCGTATATGTCCGGACTCTTCTTGGAGAGATTGAAGGACTTGGAGATATTGATCTTTCGATAACAGGGAGAGACACGATCACCATCGCCGGTGATATAGCGCCTGAAGAGGCAGTACTGCGAATGGAATTCACCGGCGGGGAAGACTACAGTGAAGTCCCCACCGAGGACGGCACAGTATTCAATTACAGGCTGAACTTTCCCATCAGCGATAAGCTGTTCGTCCGAAACAGCCAGATCGATGCCGAGGTTTCGGGGAATTTGTCGATCCAGAAATATGGGAACGAACCTTATCGCTATGCGGGAGAACTCGACGTGGTGTCCGGAAAGTTCTACTACTTTTCGGATGTCTTCAATATCGAGGAGGGGAATCTCGCGTTCGATCCAACGGAATTGAATCCCCGTCTGAATATCCGCGCCACCACTCAGATTTCCGGCGAACAGATCTACGTGACTCTGACGGGCGAACTGGATGATCCTGTTCTGGTTCTCGAACATAGCGACAATTTCTTTAGTCAGGAAGATCTGCTCCAGTTGCTGACTCTTCAAAAGCGATTCGATGGCGGCGCTCCGGACAACATTGGCCGTCAGTCGGCGTTCCTGTTTGGGAAATTTCTGGAGAATGAACTGGAGAAAAGTCTCGCCAGATCAACCCCCCTCTTTGATGAGTTCGAGATCGAGGGCTCTGCCGCACTCATCGACCCGACGGAAGATCAGGATGTTGCGGTGAAAGTCGGTACGCGCCTTACGTCAAATCTGTCCCTCAGTTATAAGCGAAGTTTTTCCCTGATCAAGCCGAATGAAGTGGGCGTTGAATACCGCCTAAACCGCAATGTGTCGCTCGTTGTCAGTGCTGGCATTCGCCGCCCTGATACAGGTATCTCTCAATGGGCAGATAACCACCACGAGATATACCGTCGGCGCGATCACCTTCAAAGGAAACAGTTCCGTCTCCTCCAGAGATTTGAAAGGCGTCGCGAAACTCAAGGAACCGCGGCTGTGGAACACCACAGAGTTCAACCGCAGGTCTCTAAAACTTGACGCCTTCAATGTGCGGAATTTCTATCAGACGAAGGGGTTCCTCTCGGTTGTTGTGGAGGAGTCTTTTGAAATCCAGAGAGACAACAGCGTCGACATTGTTTTCAAGATTGAGGAGGGGCCGAGATCAATTCTTCGTTCGGTGACGGTGGAAGGGAGCAGGTTGATTAACGACAGGCGCATTCTTCGTCTCTTGGGACTGCGGATCGGGAGACCTCTCAACCTTACGGCCCTTGGACACAATTACGCGCTTCTGGAATATGAATATCACAAACTCGGCAAGCTGCTGTTCAGTTTGGAGCACAGTTACCGGCCCGGTGAAGATATCGATCTGACACTGCTCATCAATGAAGGCCGTGATGTCTACATCGATTCGGTGATCGTTATCGGATTGGAGACCGTTGACACCCTGTTCGTTCTCAGGGAGCTGGAGTTTAAGTCCGGTGACCGATACAACTCCGAACACGTCCTGCTGTCGGAGAGACAACTGTTCGAGACATCCCTGTTTTCCCTTGTCAATATCGCCCCGAGCAAGAGTTCGCGAAGTGGTGACTGGGTGGACATCACCGTAGAAGTGAAAGAAATGGGGAAACGTGATCTGCTGATTGAGCCCGGTTTCGCACACATTCCGTCCAGTAGTTCAGGTGGTGAACCGGTATCGGGAATTGAAGGGGCTGTGAGACTGGTGGATCGAAATCTGTATAACACCGGTCTTCGGCTTGGGTTGAGGAGCACCATCGATCTGCCGATCGACGCTATTGTGAATAGAGGGTCCGTCCCTGTCATATTTCGTTCAGACCTCTCCTTCACCAACAACTGGATAATGAGCTTAAGGGCACCGAACACCGTGAGATTCTTTGTTGACCGTGCTCCGGAACTTTTGAGAGTCGATGAGCCGATTCTGCGGTATGGTGTGGAATGGACAGGACTCAAGCGGTATTCGGAAGAGTCAATCCTGAGGGGTGGTCTGCGGTGGACACGGATCATCTCAGACAGGATGACTGTTGAGGAACAGCAGCAGGAACAGCAGCGAAGCATCTCTCTGCGATTCCGCCACCGTGAACTGGACAATCTCATCACACCGAGCGACGGGTGGTCACTGACACTCGATTCAGAAGTCGTCGGCTGGATGCTGGGCGGCACCCACGATTACTTCAAGCTCGAGTTCGATTACCGCCGCTTTATGCCTTTGCCGAGGGGACGGGTACTTGCGTTTCGATCCAAGATTGGCCGAATGGATAGGCTGAACGACACCTCGCCTTACATTCCCTCATATGACCTTTTCTATCTCGGCGGAAGTACGAGCCTGAGGGGATGGCCTGCACAGCGGTATCTCACAATCGAACAGGACGGCGTTGAGCGTCCGGTGGGCGGTTTGATCAAGGTGCTCTTCAGCAGTGAAGTGAGGATCCCCCTCACGGAACTTTTCGGGATCGATCTCTTTGTCGATGGCGGTATTCTTGCGGTTTCACTCAGCGAGCTGGCGGAACAGTTCGACGAATGGAAATCTGGCGAAGGGTGGAACTATGGCGCCGAACTGACCATCAGTACACCGTTGGGGCCTATCAGGTTCTATTATGCCATCCCCTTCAATCGCCCTGAAGGGGCGCTCGTAAATCTCGGTGTCCCCTACGCCTTCTAGGCAAGGAACTTTTCCTACCCTTTTACGTAACGTTGAATAATCTTCAGTGAAATCGGTTTGTGGAGCTGAAACCGTAAAGCTAAATTCCGGCTCTTTTTCTGAATTAAGGATTGCCACAAAATGAAGCAAAAAAAGATATTCATCTGTCTGACGATAGCGCTCCTCTTCGCAGCCTGTGAAAAGGAGTCGCCGAACGACCTTCTCTCAGAAGCGAAAACGCTCATTACCGAGCAGAAATACTCAGAAGCGCTGGAGAAACTCCGCCTCCTGTTGGATAAGTATCCAAACGCCGCGGAAGCCGCCGAGTCCCGGTATATGATTGGGGACACCCATATCGCCACCAACAAGAATTTCGAGGCGGCGCTCGAGGAGTACGCCAAAGTTGTTGAAGATTATCCCGATTCTCGTTTTGCTATCAACGCGCAGTTCATGATCGGTTATGTTTTCGCCAACTTTATGCGAGATTACGAATCGGCGAGGGTCGAGTACGAGCGGTTCCTTGAGTTGTTCGAGTCTGAAGCGGACAGTGGGATCGTTCAATCGGTGAAGTTTGAGCTTAAGAATCTCGGCAAGGACTTGAACGAGATTCCGCAGCTCAAGCACATTTCCTCTTAGCGCTCCTATACAATACAGTGACCGATTTCAGTCTGACCGAACTTAACGAAAAGATCGCCAAGGAGTCAGCGTTTGTAAAACCGCTTCAGGATGAAATAGCCGAGGTGGTGGTTGGCCAGAATGAAATTGTCACCAAGATTCTGATCGGCCTTCTTTCCAACGGTCACATTCTTCTCGAGGGTGTCCCCGGACTAGCGAAAACGACTATTGTCAAGACCATCGCCCAACTGATAGATACCGGTTTTCAGCGCGTTCAGTTTACACCGGACATGCTCCCGGCCGACCTCATTGGTACGCTGATCTACAATCAGAAAACAGGTGGCTTCGAGACGAAGAAGGGCCCCATCTTTTCAAACATCATTCTGGCAGATGAGATTAACCGCTCCCCGGCGAAAGTCCAGAGCGCCCTGCTTGAGGCGATGCAGGAGCGGCAGATAACCATCGGTGAGGAGACCTTTCCTCTCGACGACCCATTCCTTGTTTTTGCGACGCAGAACCCCATTGAGCAGGAGGGGACTTATCCTCTCCCGGAGGCGCAGGTGGATCGGTTCATGATGAAGCTCAAGGTTGACTATCCGTCGAAGGACGAGGAGTTGAGAATTCTTCGGAGGGTTTCAGTTGCTGATGGCGAGGTTAATCTTTCTCCTGTAGTGAAACCTTCGGCGATTCGTGACGCTCGCCGTGTGGTGAGCGATGTCTACGTTGATGAGAAGATTGAACAATATGTGGTGGACCTCATCCTTGCAACGAGAGATCCTCGCAACTATGAATTAGGTGAGATAGCAGATCTGATCGCTTACGGCGGTTCACCGCGGGCGACAATCTTCCTGATTCAGGCGTCCCGGGCCCGTGCCTTTCTTGAAGGCCGGGGGTATGTGATTCCGGAAGATGTGCGGTACGTCGGTTTCGATATTCTGCGCCACAGGATCATACCGACTTACGAGGCGGAAGCGGAAGAAGTGACGCCTGAAGACCTGATTCAGCGACTCTTCGATACCATAGAAGTGCCGTAGACAGAGGTATGATTCCCCGGGAAATCCTCAAGAAAGTTCGTCACATAGAGATACGAACCCGCAGTCTGGTTAATGACCTTTTCGGCGGTGAGTATCACAGCGTTTTCAAGGGGCGGGGGATGACCTTTTCGGAAGTTCGCGAGTATCAGCCCGGCGACGACATTCGCCTCATCGACTGGAACGTGACTGCCCGCTACAACGCGCCTTTCGTGAAGGTTTTCGAGGAGGAGCGTGAGCTTACCGTTTTCATCGTCTACGACGCCAGCAGATCAGGCCACTTCGGAACGAGGTCTCAGTTCAAGTCTGAGATCGCGGCAGAGATCGGCGCTGTACTTGGCTTCTCCGCCATCAAAAATAACGACAAAGTGGGACTCCTCATTTTCACGGAGGATGTGGAGCGGTTCGTCCCGCCGAAGAAGGGGTCCTCCCATGTGCTTCGAGTGGTGAGGGAGCTGATCTATCACGAACCGGAATCGAGAGGGACAAACATTGATTCGGCCATGAGTTACCTCTTGAGAGTCGCCAATCGGAGAAGTGTTGTATTCCTGATCTCTGATTTCCTCGACAGTGAGTTCCGTCAAACGCTGAAAGTGGCGAATCAGAAGCACGATATGATCGGGATACAGCTCTATGATCCAAGTGAACAGGAACTCCCTGATGTTGGGCTGGTGAAGGTGCATGACGCTGAGACCGAAGAGACATTCTGGCTCGACACCACTTCTCCCGGCGCACGTAAGCACTACTCCGAAATGATAGCTCAGCGAAACGACGAATTTCAGACTGAGTGCAAGAAGATGAAGTTTGACCTCATTCCCATCTCCACCGAAGCCGATTATGTGGAACCTCTCATGGCTTACTTCAAATCGAGGGAGAGACGGTTTTGATTGCACGCAGAGGAATCGTTACCGCTGTCTCGCTCACGATCCTGATCCTTGCCGGATGCAGCGAAAAGTCGGACCGCGCTCGGGCGTTCCATGTGTATGGCGGAATGGATACGACGATTGTATCGATCGGAGATATCGCCCGTTTTCAGGTGTGGGCCATGGGCGCGGGAGAGCGGAAGATTGAATTCCCTCTCATGGAACTCGATGACCCCAATATCACCGTCAGCGGAGGGGAGGAGATCGAGGGCGAATTTGAGGGGGACAGAGGATTCGAGTTTCAGATCACCTTCTGGGACACCGGGAGTTACGTTATTCCGCCATACTCGGTTCAGATAGTCAGTGGCGAAAGTGACGAAGTGGACTACTCCATTGCCACCGATCCCGTTGAGGTGGAGGTACACTCCCTCATTTCTGAAGCCCAGCCTACGCTCCGGGATATTAAACCTCCTGTTCCGATACCGACCATTATACCGTGGAAGATCATCTTGTCCCTGTTGGGGATCGGACTCTCCACTGTCGCTCTCGTCTGGATGTGGCGGAAGCGAATTCAGGAGGAGATTGATGAGAGTCAAAGAATTGTTGTTCCGACCAAGCCTCCCTACGATGTTGCCATGGAGAAACTTGACCACTTGAGGAACCGGTCTCCCTCCAGTGCCGAGGAGGTCAAGCTTTATTACGCTGAACTTTCCTATCTGCTCCGGGAGTACCTTGAGCACCAGTATTTTGTTAGGGCGATAGAAATGACCACGTCGGAGATCGAGGGGGCCAGAGATCTGATTCCCGCCGATGGGGAAAAGCTTGACGGTGTGATTGAGATGCTGAAGCGCTCCGACTTGGCGAAATTTGCCCGTTTTCGGCCGGGCATATCCGACTGCAAAACAGACTTGAATGTGATTGATGATTTTCTCAGAACCACAAGATTACATTGGACCACCGCAAGGAATGGAGTGAAACCGATGGAGGCTGTATGATTGAGATCAGGAACTTAACTAAGCGCTACGGTTCGTTCGTGGCCGTTGACGATATTTCCTTTGATGTTGAGAGGGGAAAGATTCTCGGATTCCTCGGGCCGAACGGCGCCGGGAAGACGACGACCATGCGTATCGTCACCGGCTTTATGCCCGCGACCAAAGGGAAGGCCGTGGTGGCCGGTTACGACGTGGCGAAGGATCCCATCGAGGTGAAGCGCAGGATAGGTTACCTGCCGGAAACGCCGCCCCTTTACGTAGACATGACTGTTGAGGAATACCTCAACTTCGCCGCGCGCATCAAACAGATTGACGCCAAGGAAGTGGCCGGCGCCATCGACTCAGCGTGTAAGAAAGTGGCTATTGATGATGTCCGGCAGAAGGTGATTAAGACGCTCTCGAAGGGATACAGGCAGAGGGTTGGACTGGCTCAGGCGATTATTCACGATCCTGAAGTGCTGATCCTTGATGAACCGACCATCGGCCTCGATCCCATCCAGATCAGGGAAGTGAGAGAGTTGATCAAGTCCCTTGCCGGAAATCACACTATCATCCTATCCACACACATCCTGCCTGAGGTGGGGATGACGTGCGACGAGGTGGTGATCATCCAAGAGGGGAAGATTATCGCCAAGGATACACCGGACGGACTGGCGAAATCGATGCAGGGATCGGAAAAACTGACGGTAGTGGTTGAAGGGCCCGTTGAAGAGGTGACAGCCGCGGCGACAGGAACCGAAGGCGTGAGCGCCCTTTTGGAATCGTCATCTCAGAACGGCCAATGTTCCCTGATCTTGGAATGCGATTTCAAACATCATGTAAGAAAATCGCTCTCAAACCTGTTTTCGGAGAAAGGGTGGAGCCTGCTTGAAATGAAGGTGGAAGAGTCGACATTAGAAGATGTGTTTATTCACATGATGTCAGGATCAGAGGAGGTGCTGTCGTGAGGAATATCCTAACCATCTTCAACCGCGAGTTCAGGTCATATTTTTCTTCCCCCATCGCCTACGTGGTGATCGGCCTGTTTCTCGTGCTTACGGGGGTTTTCTTCTACCTGCTGACTTCGTCGTTCCTCCAGTATGCGGCGAACCTTCAGTACCAGGCAGCGAGGATGCGTCAGCCGGCGCCGCCGATAAATGTGAACCACATGATCATCCGACCGCTATTCTCCAACATAAGTGTCATCACGCTTTTTGTGGTGCCGATGATTACCATGCGGAGCTTTTCGGACGACAAGAAAACGGGGACACTGGAACTTCTCCTTACATCGCCGGTCACCACTGCTCATATCGTGGCGGGGAAGTTCCTGGCAGCGTTCTCTCTCTATATCATCATGGCACTGCTGACGTGGGTCTATCCACTGGTGATCGTCCTGTTCGGCGATCCCGACGTTATGCCTGTGGCGATTGCATACATCGGAATCATCGGGATGGGCGCCGCTTCGGTGGGGATCGGTGTCTGGATCTCCTCCATGACGGAAAATCAGATTATCGCCGCCATGGGGACGTTCGTGGCGCTGCTGTTCCTCTGGCTGGTGGGGTGGTTCGCCAACTTCTCTTCAGGAGCGATGAGCGGCTTCTTCCAGTATCTCTCGATTGTGGAACATTTCGATGATTTCGCCAAGGGGATATTCGATACAGGGCACCTGATGTATTATGTATCGATCTGCGGAATAACGCTGTTTCTTGCTCATCAGAGTATCGAAAGTTTGAGGTGGAGGTCGTAATGAAAGGTTTCAAACTGTGGTGCGGCGCAACATACGACGGACTGGGAGTCCTTTTCCTCGGGTGGCTCTACGGCGTTTCCATCGTCAAGTTCGATTGGGTCGCGTGGTCGCTCATCGCCCTCGGGGCGATTCTCCTTCTGTTTCCGGTCGCCACCAACTACAGAAAGGTTTTCGATTCAGTAAAATCGCGCAGGACGCAACTGAGCGCCAATGCGCTGGTGGTCATCGTCCTCGTGTTGGTCATCGTGGGACTGCTCGATTACCTCTCGATCCGCCATTCGTGGCGAGTGGACACCACCTCTCAGCGGGAGTTTTCACTTTCGGAGCAGACCGTCAACATCCTGAAGAACCTCGATCGAGAAGTGACCCTTGCGGCGTTTGTCACTGATGCGGAAACTCAGCGGATGGAAGATCGAATGATTGAGTACTCCCACTACTCGGGAAAGTTTAATTACGAGATCATCGACCCCATCAAGGAGCCGGAGCGAGTCCGGGAGTTTTTCGGTCCGGAGAAGCAGTACCTCGATCTTCCCACAGTCGTGCTCAAGACAGAGCTGAAAGACGAAGAGATCAACAGCACCGGCGAAGAAGAGATCACAAACGCTCTCATCAAGGTGACGCGCGATGAACTGCGGAAAGTCTACTTTGTTCAGGGGCATGGTGAAAAGGCGATCTTTCCCGATGAACCGGGGATGGCGAGCGCTGAGTTCGTAAAGGATGAGCTGGAGAAACAGCATTTTCAGGTAGACGCCCTGAACCTGTTTCAGGAGAATGAGGTGCCGGAAGATGGGGATGTTGTTGTGATCGCCGGGCCCATGCGGAAGTTTGCCTCCAATGAGGTGGACGCCCTCCGAAAATTCCTCGCCACGGGAGGCAATGTCCTCGCCATGCTCGATCCCGAGACCGACAGCGGTCTTGAAGAACTGATGACAGACTGGAACGTGAAACTTAACGGCGACATGGTGGTGGAGTCGCACTCCAGTTTTGTCCTCACTTCAACGGGGCTGAACCGACAGAGCAGTGTAAGTCTGGGGCCGTCGGCCGCTGAGTATGGCGACCACATGATTACCAAGAATTTCCGGTTTGCCACAACTTTTGTGAAGGCGCAATCTCTAAGTAAAGTGGACGAAGAGAACTACGATTTCGACGCCACCGAGCTGGTCTACACGAGCTCAAACAGTTGGGGAGAGACAGATCTGAAGATGCTCTTCGAAGAGAACAAGACGGGCGAAGACGACGACGATAATCCGGGCCCCACCACACTTGCGATGGCGGTTGAGAAAGACGATTCTGTCAGGACGAGGCTGGTGGTAATCGGGGATTCAGACTTTGCGGCGGACGTTTACGTCGCTCAGGCGCCGGGAAACATGGACTTTTTCCTGAATACGGTAAGCTGGCTCGCCGATGAAGAAGATCTCATCTCCGTCAGGCCTAAACAGCCGGAGAACAGACCGCTCACCATGACCATGCGCCAGCAGAAACTGACACTCTTCTTCCTCATCATTCTGCTCCCCATCGCGGCTGTAAGAATGGGAATTCATATTTACATGAAGCGGTCGTAGGGAAGAGTCGTGAAGAAGACTCTCATACTTGCCGGGATCGCCGGCGCCCTTGGCGCCTTCGTCTTCTTCTATGAGATCGAGGGAGGGAAGAAGCGGGAAGAGGCTGAGCAGTATGAAACATCTCTGATAAAGATGGAGAGGGATGAGATTCAGTCCGTTACGCTGATCCAGCAGGAGGGTGAGATTATCAGGTATGAACGGGACGGCGAGAGTTGGGAAATCACCGAGCCGGTCCGGACCGGCGTGGAGGAGTCAGTCATCAACGGGAATCACTCTGCTTTCGCCAATGCTACTATCCAGCGAACGCTCGACACAACGCCCGACAAGTTGAAAAACTTCGGTCTGGAGCCTGCCCACGCCGAGGTGATTCTTGAGTCGAATGAGGGGAGGAAAGTTGAGCTGTTGATCGGTGATGAGGCTCCGACACGGGGCGACCTGTTCGTGGCGTTTCGTGATTCAAGTGCGGTATTCATAACGTCCGACGATCTGAAGACACAGGCAGAAAAAACGCTATTTGATCTCAGGGACAAGAAGATCGCTCACTACGAGAAGGATGAAGTGCGGAGGATCGAAGTTGTAACGGATGATCATACAATTATTATCGAAAAATCCGCAGAAGAGTGGGAAATGAAAACACCCGACCTTCCGGTGGAGGAGTCCCGCGTGAACAGCTTTCTCACCAGTGTGCGGAACTATTCTGCCACAGGGTTCGAAGCAGAGAGTTTCGATGACGGGGCCGAATACGGATTTGACAATCCCGAAGTGAAGGTGACGCTCAGTCTGGGCGAAGAGATGGCATCGAAGGAAGTTACCATCGGCAGTGCGGTCGATGCTGAGAGCGACGATCCTGAATACCACGGCTATGAATCGGGACTGCCGGCGGTGTTTGTCATACGCGAATCGACGAAGAACAACCTCGGCCGGGATCCCTTTTACTTTCAGGATAAGCGGCTTGCCCGTTTCGACAAAGAAGCGCTGACTGAAATTCGAATTTCAGGAGCATACCAGATCACCTTGGCGCCTCAGGATACACTCGGATGGTATGTCCATGCCGACTCAAGTTTCAAGGTTGAGGATTCAGATTTGAGACGTCTCACCACCGCCATCGATGGGGTAAACGCTGCCGAACTGGTGGCCGCGGCGCCCGATGAGAAAAGAGGTTACGGATTGAATGTCCCGTTCCTCGAAGTGGTTGTGACGGACACCCTCGGTGTACCGGCTGGCTTCACGATTGGCGATTCGGATGAGGACAATGATCGCTACGCTTCCTCAAATGGTTCTGACAGAGTCTATCTGGTGAGACTTTCCCAAGTGGAGCGGATTACCGAATGGATCGAGGA
>LUMD01000183.1_pt1 | contig 16413 bp, 29 predicted proteins | sample 729651 | NCBI WGS metagenome assembly LUMD01 (sample SAMN03860272, study PRJNA289734) | marine metagenome | biome: seawater column; feature: ocean; material: water; isolation source: Red Sea water column Station 34 - depth 258m | place: Saudi Arabia: Red Sea | collected 2011-10-15 | depth 258 m | reverse complement strand
GTGCCAATGGGATGCATGCAGGCTGGGATTCGATGCTCCGAAACAACATCGTCGGGACATCTAACGTTCTTCAAGCTGCGAAAGAATCCGGTGTCTCCAGAGTCGTCCTCGCCAGTTCAGGAGCAACTGCACCAAGTGACTATTTCAGTCCAGAATGATCCCAGCCAGTTGATGCGGGCTCTGTTTTGCGCTGCTGTCGCCAGCGCAGATCCCAAGAGGCTGATGGACCGTAGTCTAATACCGGACCAACCCGCTGGCCGAACGGTGGTTGTCGGTGCCGGAAAAGCCGCTGCCTCCATGGCACAGGCTCTAGAGGCCTGTTGCCCTGAACTTTTGTCTGGTGTGGTACTCACTCCTTACGATCATGCTAAAACCTGTAATGGAATTGAAGTTCTTGAAGCCGCCCACCCTATACCTGATAGGGCGGGCCTGCGCACGGCAGATAGAATGCTTGATATTGCAGTATCGCTTAATGAAGGCGACTTAATGCTGTGTTTACTTTCTGGAGGCGGCTCCTCTTTGCTGACACTGCCAATTGAGCAACTCAGCCTAACAGAAAAACAGCAGATAAACCGGCAGTTGCTTGAATCCGGTGCCGATATCTCCCAGATCAACTGCGTCCGCAAGCATCTTTCAAGAATCAAAGGCGGCCGTCTTGCCGAAGCCGCATGGCCCGCGAGCACCTTTACCCTCATGATCTCCGATGTTCCCGGTGACGATCCAGCCGTAATAGCGTCTGGTCCAACAGTTGCAGATCACAGCAGCTGTGCTGACGCACTGTTGATCATCGATCACTACGGCATTGAGTTGAATACCCAGATTCGAAGTCTGCTTTCCGACGGATCTTTGGAGACTCCCAAACCCGGTGCAGCCAAGCTGGCAAGATCAGGTCACCAGATCATCGGGTCACCTGAGCTGGGCTTGAGTGCTGCAGCAGCCTACGGTCGGGAAAAAGGATTCGTCATACACAGCTTAGGCAGCCAAGTGGTTGGGGAATCCCGACAGGCGGGAGTAGACCATGCCCTGATGTTGCAAGACATGATCAAAACCAACACCGACAATAGGCCACTGCTGCTCCTGTCCGGTGGTGAAACGACTGTTACCGTCAGAGGTTCTGGCCGTGGCGGACCTAACCGCGAGTACCTGCTGGCTGCTGCCCAGACCTTAAACGGACTGCCGGGCGCCTGGGGTATCGCCTGTGATACCGATGGTATAGACGGCAGTCCGGACGCGGCTGGAGCCGTGATCGGTCCCGATACGCTAGCGCGTGCCGCAGGTTTGGGGCTCGACGCCAAGACAATGCTCTCTAATAATGATACGGGCCCGTTTTTTTCGCTGTTGGACGATGCGGTAGTAACCGGACCAACTTGTACTAATATCAACGATTTTCGTGCTTTGCTGTATGTTCCCCACACCTAAATCGCTTACTATTGAATTCGATCAACACACCAACACCACGCTCAAGCCATGGGTAATCGACTGACAAAGATCTACACACGAACGGGTGACTCGGGGGAAACGGGGCTCGGTGATGGTAGTCGTATTGCCAAAACCGCATCCCGAGTAGAGGCCATGGGAAATGCCGATGAGCTCAATAGCATGCTCGGCATTTTGGCAGATGAACCGCTACCAGAACCAATTTCCAAGTGTCTGATCAACGTCCAGCACACACTGTTCGACATCGGTGGGGAACTCAGTATACCCGGCCATACTCTGGTTAAGCCGGATCGGGTCGTCTATTTGGAACACACACTTGACCAGTTGAACAAGGATCTGCCACCGTTGAAGGATTTTATTCTTCCGGGCGGCGCAAGGTCAGCAGCTATTTGTCACCTGGCTAGAAGCGTCTGCCGAAGGCTGGAGCGCAGTCTTTTTGCAGTAGACGATCAACATCCGGTTACCACCGTCACACTGCAATACGTCAATCGGCTGTCAGACTTACTGTTCGTGATTGCGCGAGCCCTCAACCAAGGAGCCGGCAAACCAGATGTACTCTGGAATCGCGATCAACAAGGTAAGGCCGATTCAAACGATTCCTAGCTTCTCCCGAAAACGCTGCCAGTCAAAGTACGGTCCGGGATCGGTCTTACGTCCCGCTGCAATATCACTATGCCCAACTATCCTATCTATCGTAATCGCCGGATAAGTATTCATGAGCAGTCGCGTCAACACCGTTAGGGATTCGTACTGAACAGATTCAAACGAACTGTTGTCCATACCTTCGAGTTCTATCCCAATAGAAAAATCGTTTACCGCGTTTTTCCCTTTAAATTCCGAGTCTCCGGCATGCCATGCCCTACGCGCAACTGGCACGAACTGCAGAATTTTGCCGTCACGTCGTATCAGAAAATGACTAGATACCCTTAGATGGCAAATGCTCGCATAATAGGGATGGGCCGACGCCTGTAGGCGATTCAAAAATAGATCAATTATCCCATCACCGCCGTACTCGCCGGGCGGCAAGCTGATGGCATGAATAACTACCGTATCGGGCTTCACATTTTCTGGCCGATCGTCACAGTTTGGTGAAGGAAAAAAATCGCACACCACACCGTCGAGCAGATGGCCGATCCGGTCATTTCCTGGTGGACTGTTCATGACAATACTACCTGCCTGATCTTTTGAAGGTTAATAATTCGTTTCCGATCCAAGCATTTCTACACTGTAATAGTAACGCACGTAACCGATAGATATGTGAACCCTGCAGGTTCAGCCTACCGACATACAACCCGGATAATTGGCCCGGCCTTTACCCCAAACATTTAAACCCCGCCGGAGCGGGGTTTAATACTTAATCGACCATCACAAATGATGTCAGTTGTCCCCGGGAGTAACCTCGTCGGGCTTGTCCAGCAATTGAACATACGCCATAGGTGCACTGTCACCTGCTCGTAACCCACACCTTAGAATGCGCGTATACCCCCCAGCTCTATCTTTAAAGCGTGGGCCCAGATCATCGAACAGTTTCGTCACGGCATCTCGATCGCCGAGCCTGGACATGGCCAGGCGGCGGTTTGCCAGGTTAGATGTTTTTGCGAGTGTTATTAATGGTTCAGCCACACGCCTGAGTTCCTTCGCTTTAGGTACAGTCGTTCTGATCTGTTCATAACGAAATAGTGACGCCGCCATATTGCGAAACATGGCTTTGCGATGACTTGAATTTCGACCCAGTATTCGGCCGGATTTCTGATGACGCATCTCGACGTTCTCCGTAAAGTCAGTGCAGCCCTTCTCGGCTTTCTCTTCGCATTGATGGAGGCGGCCAATTCTCCATTCTCACACCAAGAGATAGACCTCGACTGGCCAGAACATCCTTTATCTCAGTCAGTGACTTTTTGCCCAAGTTTGGAGTTTTAAGCAGTTCGACCTCCGTACGCTGAATCAGATCGCCGATGTAGTAGATATTTTCGGCTTTCAAGCAGTTAGCGGAACGGACTGTTAACTCCAGGTCATCAACAGGTCGTAACAGCAATGGATCAATTTTTTCTTCGGCGATATCTCCTGCGGAGCGAGCAGTTTCTTCGAGTTGTACAAACACAGAAATCTGTTCGTGCAGTATGGTTGCTGCCCGGCGGACCGCGTCTTCTGGATCGATGGTACCGTTCGTTTCGATATCGATAACCAGCTTGTCCAAATCTGTACGTTGCTCAACGCGTGCGTTCTCCACGCTATAAGAAACACGACGGACTGGGCTGTATGAAGCATCCAGTTTCAGCACACCTACTTCCCTTGTTTCTTCTGAAGCGTTGCTGATGTCAACGACCTCGTACCCTCTGCCCGTTGTTACCGTGATCTCCATGCTCAACTCACCTTCTTCGGAGAGATTTGCGATCACATGATTGGGATTAACCACCTCAACATCGTGATCGAGTTGGATATCGCCGGCGGTCATCGTGCCGGAACCCTTCTTAGACACCCTCAGAACTGTCTCGGTACGGTTGTGCATTCGGACAGCCAGATTCTTTAGATTGAGAAGAACCTCGATGACATCTTCCTGCACTCCAGGAATAGAAGAGTACTCGTGCAACACGTTCTCAATGCGGACTTCAGTGACCGCGGCCCCACTCATTGATGACAATAAGATTCGGCGTAACGCAGTACCAAGCGTATAGCCAAAACCGCGCTCCAGTGGCTCCAGCGTCACTCGAGCGTGTGTCAAATCTATATTGTCAACACTGATGACGTTAGGTTTCAAAAATTCGTGATTGGCTTCCTGCATCAGATTAATTCCTCAGATCATGTACTTGTTTGCTTACCCTAACTTCACAGCGCGCTATGCCCATCCAGCGGAACAGCACAGACAGCGACCGATATTCTTACTTCGAATAAAGTGCTACCACTAACGACTCATTGATACTCTGGGAAAGGTCAGCGCGGTCAGGCGTCGATTTGAAGATTCCTTTGACTGTCTTAGAGTCAACTTCGACCCAGTGAACAAAACCCAGCTGTTCGGCAATTTCCAGAGCCGCTTTGATTCTTAGCTGTCCTTTACTTTTTTCGCGAACTTCGATTTCGTCACCGGCTTTCACCTGGTAGGAGGGTATATTGACCCGCCGCCCATTGACCAAAATAGCGTTGTGACCCACAAGCTGTCGCGCCTCAGCACGTGTGATTCCAAACCCCATGCGGTAAACCACGTTATCCAGCCGGCATTCAAGTAAAGTCAGCAGATTTTCACCGCTAGAACCTTTTTGCCTGGCCGCCTCCACGTAGTAATTGTGAAACTGTCGTTCCATCAGTCCGTACATGTTCCGAAGCTTCTGTTTTTCTCTCAACTGTGTACCATAGACCGTGACTCGAGGTCTTCTGCCACCTGATTTAAAACCTGGAGGTCTGTCAAACTTGCATTTGGTGTCAATCGGCCTCACAGGGCTCTTCAGGAAAAGATCTGTCCCTTCCCGTCTTGCGAGCTTACATGTCGGTCCTCTGTATCTTGCCATTGCTGATTACCCTTTCTATACGCGACGCCTTTTGGGCGGTCGACATCCATTGTGAGGTATTGGAGTTACGTCAGAGATTGAACTAATTTCAAAACCGAGTCCATTAAGTGCACGCACCGATGAATCGCGCCCTGGGCCCGGTCCTTTGATCTTGATATCAAGATGTTTCATACCGGCTTCTTGCGCTGCTTTGCCGGCAGATTCAGCCGCAACCTGGGCTGCAAATGGCGTGCTTTTTCGACTCCCTCGGAAACCTGCACCACCAGCAGTCGCCCACGATATAGCATTTCCATGGCGATCTGTAATCATAATTATCGTATTATTAAACGTGGCGTGGATGTGGGCGATCCCCTCAACAACATTCTTCCGCACCTTTGCCTTGGTTCTCTTCTTGCCTGTCGACTTGGCCATTAGATGTTCCTCTTTACTTCCTTATAGGTCTCTTGGGGCCCTTACGCGTGCGGGCATTGGTAGAACTTCGTTGTCCACGAACCGGCAAACCGCGACGGTGACGCATACCTCTGTAGCAGCCTAGGTCCATCAGCCTCTTGATACTCATTGAGACCTCTCGCCGAAGGTCGCCTTCGACTACATATTCATTGACCTGGGCACGCAAACTTTCTGCGTCCTGGTCAGACAGCTCCCGGACCTTGGTCGTTCTAACCACACCAGCAGTGTCACAGATCTGCTGGGCGCGCATCTTGCCAATACCGTAAATCGAGGTCAACGCAATCTCGATGTGTTTATTCGGCGGCAGGTTAATTCCTGATATTCGAGCCACTATTGTTTCCTGATATTGATGTTAATACAGCTATTTACCAGCCTCAATTAAACAGATTTCCTTTATCGCTCCACCCTGACCACTAGCCTTGGCGTTGCTTGTGGCGTGGGTTGACGCAGATCACTCTAACCGTGCCGTTACGGCGAACAATTTTACAGTTCCTGCACATTTTCTTAACTGACGCCCTAACTTTCATGATCCATCTCCGTAGTGCTTATCGAGTCATGCCCATACCGCCGACGATCGACGATTTCTTCATTAGGCTGTCATACTGTCGGGACATCATGTACGACTGAATCTGTGACATCATGTCCATCATCACCACAACGATTATCAGAAGCGAGGTCCCTCCAAAATAGAATGGAACTCCCCATTTAACGATTAGAAATTCAGGTATAAGACAGACAACTGTCAGGTAGATAGCGCCACCTAGGGTTAAACGCGATACTACTTTGTCTATATAAGACGCTGTCTGGACCCCCGGCCTAATGCCAGGCACAAAAGCACCGGACTTCTTTAGGTTGTCAGCAATCTCATTTGGATTAAACACCAGCGCTGTATAGAAAAAGCAGAAGAAAACAATCATTGCGGCATAAACCAGTGCATATATCGGTTGCCCTGGCGCCAAAGTAGTTGAGATATCACGCAACCAGCCCATGCCTTCAGTCTGACCAAACCAACTGCCCAGGCTGGCAGGAAACAGTATGATACTGGAAGCAAATATTGGTGGAATTACGCCGGCCATGTTCAGTTTTAGAGGCAGGTGACTGGTCTGTCCCGCCAGCATCCGACGCCCCTGTTGTCGTTTTGCATAGTTAACTGTTATTCGGCGTTGACCTTTTTCAACAAACACGACAGCAGCCGTGATTGCAATCGCACCGACAAACAAAGCCAGCACCCCTATGGGGGAGAACGTACCTGTACGTGCGAGTTCCAACGTACCGGCAACAGCCGATGGAAGCCCTGCCACGATACTAGCGAAGATAATCAGTGATATTCCGTTACCAATCCCTCGCTCTGAAATCTGTTCACCGAGCCAAACCAGGAACATCGTCCCAGTCACGAGCGTCGCTACTGTGGTGATTTTGAACCCAATTCCAGGTATCAGGACCACGGGACCACCGGCAGCCTGTTGACCTTCTATGGCAATCGCTATGCCTAACGCCTGAAAAGTTGCCAGAGCAACGGTGCCGTAACGTGTGTACTGTGTAATCTTTCGTCTTCCGGCCTCACCCTCTTTTTTTAGCTGCTCAAGTTGCGGAATAATGGAACTCATCATCTGAATAATGATCGAGGCGGATATATAGGGCATTACACCCAGTGCAAATATTGACAATCGCGCCAACGCCCCGCCACTGAACATGTTGAATACATCGACGATCGAACCTCGAGTCTGCTCGAACATGGCAGCGACAGCTGCAGGATCTACACCTGGCACGGGAATATGGGTCCCAATACGAAAAACCACCAACGACCCCAGCACGAACAGAATTCGCTGGCGTAGTTCAGTCATTTTTCCAAGACCTGCTAGGGATGAAATAGCCATAATCGCTAAGCTTCGACCCGACCTCCGGCCTTTTCAATTGCATCCCGAGCACCCGCAGTCGTACTGACACCTTTCAAGACGACCGCTTTATCGATAGTGCCCGATGCAATCACTTTGGCACGAATAGCATTGTGGTTGATTACACCAGCTGCCTTTAGGGAAGCTAGATCTATCTCTTCACCTTCGATGCGCATCAGTTCGTGAAGTCGCACCTCGGCAACCCGTCTACGCGAAAGTGACCTGAAACCTCGTTTCGGGACACGACGCTGAAGGGGCATCTGGCCGCCTTCAAAACCAGGGTGTAGGGAACCTCCAGAACGTGACTTCTGACCATTGAACCCACGGCCGGCCGTTCTACCTAAACCAGAGCCTGGCCCTCGGCCAACACGCTTTCGCTCGGAACGCGATCCAACTTCGGGACTTAATTCGTTAAGCCTCATTTCCGATCTCCTCAACCTTGACCAGATGACTGACCTTGTTGATCATGCCTCTTATAGCGGCGCTATCCGTCAGCTCGACACTATGATTCACTCGCCGCAACCCCAACCCATTTACACAGGCGAGCTGTATTCGTCCATGGCCCTGTTTGCTACGTACCAGCGTTACCTTCAGTCGTTGACCTGACATCTCAAGTATTCCTATCCAGTGATCTGTTCGACGGTCTTACCACGCATAGCGGCGGTTTCTTGAGGGCTTCGAATGCGACGCAAACCATCAAGTGTCGCTCGGCTGACATTCACTGGATTGGTTGTACCGATTACTTTTGCCAACACGTTCTTTACCCCAGCAGCCTCAAATATTGCACGCATAGTACCTCCGGCGATAATACCGGTACCCTCCGACGCCGGCCGCATTACGACTCTTGCAGCACCATGACGTCCCACTATGGCGTAGTGGAGCGTATCCCCCTTCAAACTCACCTTACTCATATTTCGACGCGCATCTTCCATTGCTTTTTGCACGGCAACAGGCACCTCGCGGGCTTTGCCACGTCCCATACCCACTCGACCATTTCCATCTCCTACTACGGTCAATGCCGAAAAGCCGAATATCCGACCGCCCTTAACCACCTTGGAGACCCGTCGAACGTTAATCAACTGTTCGGTAAACCCTTCGCCTTCACTCACCATCTGATTTTGATTTCTTGCCATGATTAATTCGCAAATAGTTATGCTAAAACTTTAGCCCGCCTTCTCGAGCAGCATCTGCCATAGCTTTAACTCTACCGTGATACTTGTATCCGGAACGATCGAAAGCCACTTCTATAACACCGGCTTCCCGCGCTTTATCTGCCAAACGGGCACCCAGTTTTACAGCAGCGTCGATATTCCCACCGTTCGCATACTGCTTCTTAAAGTCAGGTTCAATCGTCGAAGCGCTGACCACAACCTGCCCGACATTCTGATCGATAATCTGGGCATAAAAATGTCTCGGCGACTTGAACACACAAAGCCTCAGGACGCCCTGCCGACGTATACGATTACGGGCTCTGGAGGCGCGCCTTAATCGTGCAACTTTTTTCTGGCTCATAAATAGTTACTCTCTGACTACAGCCACAAATGCTAGATCTTCTTCGCCTGTTTGCGGATAACATGTTCGTTGTTGTACCTCATGCCTTTACCTTTATATGGCTCAGGCGGCCGAAAACTGCGTATTTCCGCTGCAACCTGACCCACCTTCTGTTTGTCCGCACCTTTGACGAGAACTTCCGTTTGAGACGGTGTTTCAACAGTGACCCCAGCGGGCACCTTGTAGACGACAGGATGTGAAAATCCCAAGCTCAGTGTCAACGTTGCACCTTCCGCCTGCGCTCGGTATCCGACGCCTATTATGGTGAGTTTCTTTTCAAATCCAGTCGATACACCCGTTACCATGTTATTGACGAGCGACCGCGTTGTACCTGCCATCGCCCGGTCTTCCTCTTTGCTGAAACTCACGCGAAGCGTATCTTCATCTTGTGCCAGTTCAATGTTTGGATAAAGCGTAAGATCCAACTCACCGTTCGGGCCTTTAACACTGACTGAACTGCCGTTAAGTGTGATTTCAACGCCTTTGGGCAGATTTATCGGGTTAGCTGCGACTCTGGACATAGGGAATTAACCTCGGACTGATTGCTGTCGATCTAACAGACCGAGCAGATAACCTCACCGCCAATACCTTCTGATCTTGCCTGGCGATCGGACATAACCCCTTTAGAGGTTGAAATCATAATCACACCCAGCCCGTCATTTAATCTCGGCATGTCATTTGCACTGCAATACATCCGGCGACCTGGGCGACTGACCCTGGATAACTGTTCAATAACTGGTTCGCCATCGTGATAACGGAGGGTTATCGACAAGGTCTTTTTCCTGTCGGCCTCCTTGATCGCAAACCCGTCTACAAAACCTTCTTCTTGTAACAGTTTAGCAATAGCTTCCTTAAGACCAGATGACGGCATAGAGACACTCACTTTATTCCGAGCGAGTCCATTGCGAATCCGTGTCAACATATCGGCGATTGGGTCTGACATACTCATATTCGACGTGCTCCTTGCTGATCTACCAGCTGGCCTTAGTAACGCCAGGCGCTTCACCGCGCATCACAACTTCGCGAAGTGCGCATCTTGATAGACCAAATCTACGAAAGTAACCCCTGGGTCTGCCAGTAAGTGCACAGCGGTTTCTTTGCCGACTCCTCGAAGAATCCCGCGGTAGTTTTTGAAGATCTACCATTGCCTGCCAGCGTTCATCGTACGAAGAATCCTCATCTATCAGCTGTTGTTTGAGCTGAAGCCTCTGCTTATCGTGGAGTCCAGCCAGTCGACGACGCTTTACTTCGCGCGCGATCATAGATTTTTTTGCCATATGTTTGACGTCCTTTATTTACGAAGAGGAAAGTTGAATCCCCGCAACAGCGCTTCACTTTCTTCATCGGTACGCGCCGACGTGGTGATGGTCACATCAAGCCCTCGGATTGCATCGACTTTGTCGTAGTCCACTTCGGGGAATACGATCTGTTCCTTGAGTCCCAGGCTATAGTTACCTCGGCCATCAAAAGATTTAGGCGATAGCCCGCGGAAATCCCTGGCCCTTGGAAATGCAACTGAAATCAGACGATCCAGGAATTCATACATTCTTTCGCGCCGTAGCGTGACCTTACAACCGACTGACCATCCCTCTCGGACCTTGAAATTTGCAACTGATTTACGTGCTTTTGTGACAATCGGTTTCTGCCCGGAAATAGCCGAAAGATCTGCAACTGCCGATTCCATCGCGTTCTTGTTTACCAGCGCCTCTCCTACACCCATGTTCAGTGTAATCTTTGTAATTCTTGGCGCCTGCATAACACTCTGGTAACCGAACTTCTCCATCAGCGACGGAGCCAATGTGTCCTGGTAGTAACTTTCAAGTCGTGTCATGAGTATCCCTGGAAATTCCTTGACTATAGGTCCGCCACTTCACCGTCGGATTTAAACACTCGGACCTTGCGGCCATCCTCAAGCAGCTTGTAGCCGACTCGGTCGGCCTTGTTGGTGTTGGGATTAAATAGCGCCACGTTTGATATCTGTATTGGTGCTTCTTTCTCGATGATGCCGCCAGTCTCGCCGCGGTTTGGATTCGGTTTAACGTGTTTCTTAATCACATTTACGTTGTCGACCAGGATCCGGTTATTCTCAATAATCTGAAGCACAGTACCGCGTTTGCCTTTGTCTCGGCCCGCTAGAACCACAACATCGTCACCTTTTCTGATCCTGCTCATCCGGTCACCTCACAACACTTCGGGCGCAAGAGAAATGATCCGCATGAACTGCTCAGATCTAAGCTCTCTGGTTACCGGGCCAAAAATTCGCGTACCGACTGGCTGGTTCTGTACGTTCAGCAATACAGCCGCATTACGATCAAATCTGATCAGCGATCCATCTGGCCTTCGGACACCGTGCCGAGTACGCACGACAACCGCGTTGAACAGCTCTCCTTTTCTGACTCGGCTGTTTGGGATTGCTTCTTTGATGGTGATCTTAATAATATCCCCAACACCGGCATAGCGTCTTTTAGAGCCGCCGAGCACCTTAATACACTGAACACGGCGAGCACCACTGTTGTCTGCCACATCCAGCATTGTTTCAACCTGAATCATTTAGTCTGCCCCGATACTCTTAACGATCAAGAACCTTTACAAGGCGCCAAGATTTATTCTTCGACAATGGCCGGCATTCTTCGATGATTACCTTGTCACCTTCATGGCATTCATTTTGCTCATCATGCGCATGTACTTTCGTTGATCGGCGGATATATTTTTTGTACAGCGAATGTTTGACCTGTCTAACAACCAGAACTGTTATGGTTTTATCCATCTTGGCACTCAGAACGCTACCTTGGAAGGTTCGCGTTCTTTTTGCCGCCTGACTGGTATTCTGCTCTGTCATGCTTCAGCTCTATTAATGTCATTCATTTGTGTCTTAATCCGTGCTATCTCGCGGCGAATCACTTTGAACCTGGAGGAGTTAGTCATTTGTCCTGTACTGCTCTGCATACGCAGGTTGAACTGCTCCTTACGCAATTCAAGCAACTCTGTTTCAAGCTCAGCTTTGCCCATCTCTTTTACCGACTTGTCTGCCATATCACGCCGCCTGCCGACTTACAAAGGTAGTTCGTACCGGCAACTTGGCTCCTGCCAGCCTGAACGCCTCTCTTGCCGACGCTTCGTCTACACCTTGAATCTCGTAAATCACGGTTCCAGGCTGAACGAGTGCTACCCAGTACTCAGGATTCCCCTTCCCTTTACCCATTCGGACTTCTAATGGCTTTTTTGATATTGGTTTATCGGGAAAAACTCTGATCCATACACGGCCACCACGCTTCACATAACGGTTGATCGCCCGTCGTGCGGCCTCGATCTGACGTGAGGTCAAACGACCACGGTCAGTAGACTTGAGCCCATAATCACCAAAACTGACCCGATTGCCACGCTCAGCAAGACCCCTATTGCGGCCCTTTTGCTGTTTCCTGAACTTTGTTCTTTTTGGTTGCAGCATTACGTAGTCACCTCAATCAGGTGGTTGCCCCGGACTGGGGTCTCTGCGCCGATTCGGCTTCAGCTTCGCCTGGCATGATCTCGCCCTTGAAAATCCATGCCTTGACACCGATGACACCGTAAGTTGTCTGCGCCTCGGCAAAGCCGTAATCGACGTCTGCGCGCAGGGTGTGTAACGGGACACGGCCCTCTCGGTACCACTCTGTACGGGCTATCTCGGCGCCGTTTAGACGACCCGCAATCATAATCTTCACGCCTTTAGCACCCAAGCGCATTGAATTCTGCACGGCTCGTTTCATGGCCCGGCGAAACATAATTCTTTTTTCCAGCTGCTGGCAGACATTCTCGGCCACCAGCCTGGCATCGAGTTCTGGTTTTCGAATCTCTTCTACAGCAATCTGCACTGGGACTTGGTTATTCATGTCCAGTACCTGGCGTCGCAAACGTTCTATATCCTCACCCTTTTTACCGATCACGATACCCGGCCGACCAGTATGGATCGTAACATTTAGGTTTTCGCCTGCACGAACAAGTTCTATCTTGCTGACAGCCGCATTAGCCAACTGCTTGCGTAGAAAACCTCGTATCTTTTGGTCAGCAACAAGATTCTTCGCGTAGTCCCGACGGCTGGCAAACCATTTTGCATCCCAATCACGTATGACCCCCAGGCGGAAACCGTTTGGATGTATTTTTTGACCCATCAGTCTTCCCCCTCACTTTCGTCACTCACCGCTACGGTGATATGGCTTGTTCGTTTGATAATCGGTGTTGCACGACCTTTGGCCCGAGGTCGCCACCGCTTTAACACAGGTCCCTCATCTACCGTGATGAAAGCGCCTGACCTACTGGCAGGCTGCGGACCTGGTCAGCGACCAGGCGGCACTTCTGCGGCGAAATCCGTATGTAGCGAGAGACAGCCCTGACTTCCATTTGCGTTCGTCCTCCTGACTATTTTACTTTTCGGTCTGCCGCATGACCGCGGAAAGTTCGGGTAAACGCAAATTCGCCAAGCTTATGGCCCACCATGTTCTCAGTGATCAGCAACGGCACATGCTGGCGCCCATTGTGGACCGCAATTGTAAGACCGACGAACTCTGGCATGATGACCGATCGTCGGGACCAGGTCTTGATCGGTCGACGTGAGCCGTCTTCATTTGCCTTTACGACTTTGGACCAGAGGTGGTGATCCACAAACGGCCCTTTTCGAATTGAACGAGGCATGGTTACTTCTTCCTTCTACGGATGATCATTGTTCCAGTCCGCTTGTTATTACGTGTTCTGTAGCCTTTCGTTGGCACTCCCCATGGAGTGACCGGATCTCGCCCGCCGGAGGTTCTTCCTTCTCCCCCGCCATGAGGATGGTCAACCGGATTCATCGCAACACCCCGGACGGTAGGTCGAATACCGCGCCATCGTTTTGCTCCAGCTTTGCCCAACTTACGCAGTGAGTTCTCTGCGTTGCCTACTTCGCCGATAGTCACTCGACAGTTAAGATGTACTCGTCGCATTTCTCCAGAACGCAGTCTCATTAGCGCATAGTTGCCTTCTCGCCCAAGGTACTGAACCGACGATCCCGCAGACCGAGCTAATTGGGCGCCTTTACCAGGCTTGAGCTCTACACAGTGGACCACTGTACCCACCGGAATCACTCTCAAAGGCAGTGAATTTCCAGTCTGAATCGGACAGTCCTCGCCAGATTGGACCTGGTCCCCCTGAGAAAGACCACGCGGTGCGATTATGTATCGCCGCTCGCCATCTCTATAGAGTAAAAGTGCGATATGTGCGCTTCGGTTCGGATCATATTCGATGCGTTCTACGGTCGCCGGTATACCGTCTTTTGTTCTCTTAAAATCAATAATGCGGTAGTGACGTTTGTGTCCCCCGCCACGGTGCCGAACCGTAATCCGGCCCGCGTTGTTTCGTCCACTGATAGACTTCTTGGCTTCGACCAATCCTGACTGCGGCCTGCCTTTATGCAACCCAGGCGTCACTACCCTAACCATTCCCCGTCGACCCGGCGTAGTGGGTTTCTGTTTAACGACTGCCATAATTCCTGTCCTATTTCCTCGTTGAGTACTCAGGCACCACTTCCGAGAAAGTCGATGTCATCACCTTCAGCTAAACGTACGTAGGCTTTTTTCCAGTTGGTCCGTTTTCCTGGTGTTTTCCCAAATCGTTTTATTTTTCCCCGAACATTAATCACCTGAACACCCTCAACACTGACCTCAAACAGACTCTCAACAGCTGTTTTGATCTCGTTCTTAGTGGCATCGGTCAATACTTCAAACACCACCTGCTGACCACTGTCAGCAGCATTAGTACTTTTTTCAGAAACAATCGGGCGACGTAAAATCTGATGTAATCTTTCTACATTCATTGCAAAGACGCCTCGATTTTCCTTAAAGCATCAGCAGTAAATACCACTGTCTCGTTGCCGACCAAGCTGACAGGATTGACCTGCGCCACCTCAACGGCCTCGACTCCTGGTAGATTTCTTGCAGCGAGAGAAACATTCTGATCATAATCAGCAGTAACCAACAACACACGACCGTTTAACCCGAGCTGAGCAAGAACATCAGTCATGACTTTAGTTTTAGGCTGAGAAACCTGAAATTCATCGCAAACCCGTAGGCGTTCCTGACGAATCAGTTCCGACAGTATTGATCTGAGCGCAGCTCGATACATCTTACGGTTAACTTTCTGACTATAACTTCTTGCCGTTGCTGGAAATGCCCGGCCTCCTCCACGCCAGATCGGACTTCGAATTGTTCCAGCCCGCGCTCGGCCAGTACCCTTCTGCCGCCAGGGTTTCGAACCGCCACCGCTGACGTCGGATCTGTTTTTCTGTGAACTGGTACCTGATCGTCTACCCGACATATAAGCCACGACAACCTGGTGGACCAGGGGTTCGCGGAAGGCGGTTGCAAAAACATCTTCCGAGACGGCAAGTTGCTGACCTGTCGTACCATCTAACTTAATCACAGAAAGTTCCACTACCTAGTGTCCTTTAGTATTTAACTAGCTTGAGCCGTCGGCCCTTTCACCGAAGGCCGTATAACAACATCAAATCCTCGCGGTCCCGGAATTGAGCCACGAACCAAAATGAGATTACGCTCGGCATCGATGCGTACCACCTCTAGGTTCTGCTGTGTCCGGCCCATATTGCCCATGTGCCCAGCCATTTTCTTTCCCTTAAAAACACGCCCGGGATACTGGTTCTGGCCGATTGATCCTGGTTTTCGATGTGCTTTCGAGTTACCGTGGGTTGCTCGACCACCCTTGAAGCCATGGCGGCGCATGGCACCGGCGAAACCACGTCCGATTGACGTACCAGATACGTCGACTTTCTGCCCCGTTTCAAATAACTCGAGCGGAATTACTGCACCCGCGTCGTACTGACTTGCAATCTCGGCATCTACCCGGAACTCCCATAGGCCACGACCGGGCGCAGTACCGGCCTTCGCAAAATGCCCTTTCAGCGGGTTTGTCACGCGGTTCGGCCGTCTGCTTCCTACCGTAACCTGTAAGGCGTTATATCCGTCCGTATCGTCAGTTTTAACCTGAGTCACATGATTAGGCTCAACCTCAATGACCGTAACCGGCGTAGACACACCGGTTTCGTCAAAGATTCTGGTCATTCCGACTTTCTGACCAATTAGACCCAGGGGCATTTCAATTACTCCATGTTATTCGGTGGTGCCTAACTCAGCTTTATTTCGACATCTACACCAGCGGCAAGATCAAGTTTCATCAGCGCATCAACTGTCTTTTCTGTAGGCTCGATGATGTCTAAAATTCTTTTGTGCACGCGGATTTCAAGCTGGTCTCGCGATGTCTTGTACTTGTGCGGTGAACGGAGCAGGTTGTAACGTTCTTTTCGTGTTGGCAATGGAATCGGGCCCCGAACTATGGCACCAGTACGACGGGCCGTATCAACAATCTCACTAGCAGAACGGTCGATCATTTTATGATCGAATGCTTTTAAGCGTATACGTATCTTCTGATTGTCGACATTAGCCGCCATTCGCTTGTTCCTGTGTTAGTAAAAGCTGTTAGCTATCCGAGGATCTTGGTGACGACACCAGCACCCACAGTACGACCACCTTCCCGAATAGCGAAACGTAATCCCT
>LUMD01001303.1_pt1 | contig 16482 bp, 16 predicted proteins | sample 729651 | NCBI WGS metagenome assembly LUMD01 (sample SAMN03860272, study PRJNA289734) | marine metagenome | biome: seawater column; feature: ocean; material: water; isolation source: Red Sea water column Station 34 - depth 258m | place: Saudi Arabia: Red Sea | collected 2011-10-15 | depth 258 m | reverse complement strand
GGGCTTGCCCTGCCATGTTTATCAGGCTCTGTTCGGTATGTGCATGACACAAGGCAACGGCTAATGCGTCGGCAGCATCGGCCTGTGGTGTGCCGCTTAAATTCAACAGGTGCTTTACCATATGCTGAACTTGTGTTTTATCTGCGCCACCTTTTCCAACTACCGACTGCTTAATTTGCCTTGCGCTGTATTCAGCAACAGGAAGTTGCGCTTGGGTGGCTGCCACAATGGCGGCACCTCTGGCCTGACCAAGCTTTAACGCTGAATCAGGGTTTTTCGCCATAAATACTTGCTCAATAGCAAACTGGTCGGGTTTATATTGACGAATAATATCGCCAACACCGGTAAAAATATTAGCAAGACGAGAGGGCAAATCTGCCGTTCCAACGCGAATGCATCCGCTTGCTACATACACCAGTTTACCTTGCTTCCGCGCAATTAAACCGTAGCCTGTGATCCGAGAACCTGGATCTATACCCAGTATAACCATTAAGGCACACTCGGTACAAACAAAGATACCGCTTCTTTATTGGAGGGAGACCATAAGCGCGCGAGCGCTTCGTCTTTCAACACCCATTCGTACTGCAAGTGTTCTGTCAAAACAATGGGTAAATCGCTGCTTATTTGAAGGGAAAATACGTGTTCTGTGTTATGAACAGTGCCCGGAGGATAACGGTGTAACCAGCGGTTACGAATTTCATATTGGTTTTGTTTATCGTGATCGTTAATCACAAACCCGTGTGCTTTAGCATCGATGCCAATTTCTTCACACACTTCACGATACGCTGTTTCTAAGGGCAACTCCCCCTCTTCCAATGCGCCTGTTACCGACTGCCAGAAAGTGGGGTCATCTTGTCGTTGCAAAAGCAGCACTCGGTAGTGTTGGTCGTACAACACTACCAGTGCAGATTCAGGCTTCTTATACGCCATAAATTACGATTGCTTTTTCACCGTTGCAATAGCTAGCTCTTCAAGCTGCTGCGGATTTGCAGGGCTAGGCGCCGATGTTAACGGACATGCCGCTGTGGTCGTTTTAGGGAATGCCATCACGTCACGAATAGATGTTGCGCCAGTCATAAGCATTACTAGGCGATCTAGACCAAACGCAAGACCTGCATGCGGCGGCGCACCAAAGCGCAGTGCGTCTAGCAAGAAGCCAAACTTGTTCTTCGCTTCTTCATCGTCAATGCCAAGAATGTTGAATACCGTAGACTGCATGTCTTCATTGTGAATACGTACAGAACCACCGCCTAATTCAACACCGTTCAATACCATATCGTAAGCGTCAGATAAGGCTTCAGCAGGGTTAGCTTTAAGCTCTTCTGGCGTTAAACCACGTGGCGCGGTAAACGGGTGGTGAATAGCGTGAAGCTGACCGTCAAACTCTTCGAACATTGGGAAATCAACAACCCAAAGTGGTTTCCAGTCGCCTTCAAGAAGCTCAAAGTCTTCACCAAGCTTAAGACGTAGTGCGCCCATTGCTTCGGTTACCACAGTGTAGCTGTCTGCACCGAACAATAGAATATCGCCACTTTGTGCGCCAGTGCGCTCTAGCATGGCGTTAGTGATGTCTTCCGTTAGGAATTTAAGAATTGGCGACTGCAGACCTTCAAGACCTGCACCGGCATCGTTAACTTTAACCCATGCTAAGCCTTTCGCGCCGTAAATACCTACAAATTTGGTGTAGTCATCAATTTGTTTGCGCGAAAGTGACGCCCCACCTGGTACGCGAATAGCTGCTACGCGACCTTTAGGGTCGTTTGCCGGACCGCTGAATACTTTAAAGTCAACGTTAGCAAGCAAGTCTGCAACGTCGGTTAACTCTAGCGGGTTACGCAGGTCTGGCTTATCGCTACCAAAGCGCGTCATGGCTTCTTTATACGTCATGCGCGGGAAGTCGCCAAGGTCAACGTTTAGCATTTTGTTGAACAAGTCACGAATCATGCGCTCGGTAATAGACATTACGCCATCGGCATCTAAGAACGTGGTCTCAATATCGATTTGGGTAAATTCTGGCTGACGGTCGGCACGTAAGTCTTCGTCGCGGAAGCACTTAACGATTTGATAGTAACGGTCCATACCCGACATCATCAGAAGCTGTTTGAAAAGCTGTGGCGATTGCGGAAGTGCAAAGAACTCACCTTTGTGCGTGCGGCTTGGCACTAGGTAGTCACGTGCACCTTCTGGCGTTGCCTTAGTAAGAATAGGTGTTTCAATATCAAGGAAACCTTCTTCTTCTAGGAAGCGACGTACAGCACCCGTTACTTTTGCACGGAATTGTAAGCGTTGGCTCATTACAGGACGGCGAAGGTCTAGGTAACGGTAACGAAGGCGCTGTTCTTCTGAGTTTTCTTGGTTCCAGTCTAGTGGAAGCACGTCAGATTTGTTGATCACTTCAAGGCCTGTGCCTAGGATCTCAATCTCACCAGTGCGCATGTCTTTATTTACTTGACCTTCAGGGCGCGCACGTACTTTACCCGTTAGCTTTACGCAGAATTCACTACGCAACGTGTTAGCTACCGATAGCACGTCTGGTAAATCTGGGTCGAACACCACTTGTACGATACCTTCGCGGTCGCGTAAGTCGATGAAAATTACACCGCCTAAATCGCGACGCTTATTAACCCACCCGCAAAGGGTAACTTCTTGTCCAATGTATGATGAATCGATATTCCCACAGTAATCTGTGCGCATGGTCCTTGACCCCTGATGTTTTTCTCTTGCTTCGCATGCAGTGAATTGGCGTTCAAAACCGCTTATTTTTGGGCTTAAGACTTTGCCCAAAATCGCGTAAACTTGCTGGCCAATTAGCTGGCCCGCCCACAACATGCATAATGTAATGATTTAAAGGCCGCATAGTATAAACAAATGCTTGATAAAGCCCAATGACAAATATGCACAAATCAGCCATATCACAAGGAAATCTCTATATTGGATTGCCAATGTGGCAACACAGCCATTGGCCAAGCACCTGGTTTGCTAATTATCCCAAGTCTGATAATGGATTATCGCTGTATGCCAAGGAGTGTAATACGGTTGAAGGGAATACCACATTTTACTCTCTTCCCCACCAAGACGCTGTAGCGAGATGGTGCGATTCAGTACCCAGCCACTTCAGATTTACTTTCAAGTTTCACCAGAACATTACTCATGTACATCAATTACAGCATTGTGATGAAGAGGTTGCCCAACAGCTTTCTTTGTTAAGCCCGCTTAAAGAAAAGCTAGGAGTTATGATGCTGCAACTGCCCGCTTCTTTTGGGCCAGAAAAGCTGCCCATTCTGGATACTTTTTTAGCGAGGTTACCCCAAGATTTAAACGTAGCAGTTGAATTATGGACACCCGAGCACTGTTTACTGGGTCTTTAGACGCAGGGGGAAACAATAGACGAGCGATGCTAGAGGAAGTACGAGAGAAAAAGCCCCGTGTACCGGTAAACGTTATCGCTACAGGACATACTCCTATTGTGCGTTTTGTCGGTAACGATGTAGACGATGATAACCACCGCTGTTTGTTACCATGGGTGAAAAAAGTGAAGATTTGGCAAAGAGAAGGAAAGGACGTGTACTTTTTTTGTCACCGCCCCGACAATAAAGACGCTCCCTGGTTAGCTCAGCAGTTTATCGATTTATATAACAACGATGACCCATCACTAGTGCTAAATAACCTGTCCATCAAAAGCCAGCCTGCGCAGAATTCTCTGTTTTGATGACAAATAACTGACATTGCCCCGATTGATATTTCGTTTTTAATAGATAGCGTTTTTCTAATTCAACGGTAAACTACTGTCCTTATCTATTTTGGTACTACACCATTATTTACTGTGAAATAACCTCAATGAACCATGAATATGAGAAAGCGCGTATTGCTGCGCTTGAATCGTTAGATATTTTAGATACTTCCCCAAGCGAACAACTTGACGAACTTACCAAAACCGTACAAGAAGAATTTAATGCTAAAACCTGCTTGGTAAGCCTTGTTGCAGAAGATCGCCAATGGTTTAAGTCCCGCCAGTGTATGGATGCTACCGAAACACCGCGTAATATCTCGTTTTGCACCTACGCGATAGCCGAAGAAGAGTACTTGATTGTTCCCGACGAAAAAGCCGATAAGCTATTTGCTAATAACCCGCTGGTTACTGGCAGCCCTTACATAAGAGCATATGCAGGTGCTATCTTGCGCAACAAAGATGGCTATGAATTGGGTACGTTATGCCTTCTGTTTGATGAACCACGTGACTTTTTAGACGTTGAGATAGAAAGCTTAAAAAACCACGCCCGCACAGTTGAAGCTATTATTTTTTCAGAACACCTTCCAGCATAACCCCAGCGTTAGGCTTTGCGTATCGCAAAACAAAAACGCATCACTAAAAAGTGATGCGTTTAATAACTCTCTCAGCTCGACTATGTCTATCTGAAATCAGCTGCGTCTAATTCATGCTTTTTCATAAGCTTATGCATGTCTGTACGGTTTCTACCTGCAAGCTCTGCCGCGCGCGTTACGTTGCCGTCGGTCATTTTTAGAAGCTTGTGCAAGTATTGCTGTTCAAAGGCATCGCGCGCTTCTGTAAGCGTTGGCCAGCTTTGCTTAGTGGCTGACAAGGCTTGCTCTACTAAGTGAAGCGGAATAACCGGCGTTTGCGTTAACGCAACACACTGCTCAACCACGTTCACAAGTTGGCGTACGTTTCCAGGCCAAGACGAGGTTACTAGCTGTTGCATTGCGTCATCAGAAAATTGACTTACATTTACACCATGACGCTGCGCACTTTGTTGTAGCAAAGATCGCGCGAGCAGCGGTATATCTTCACTACGCGATTTTAGCGACGGAAGTTTTAGGTTCACCACGTTTAGACGGTAATATAAATCTTCACGGAATGTGCCTTCTTCCATTTCTTTGTGCAAGTCTTTATGCGTTGCAGAAATGATACGCACATCGATGTCTACGTGCTTACTGCTACCTACTGGACGAATTTGACGCTCTTGTAATGCACGCAGCAGTTTTACCTGCAAGGTCATCGGCATATCGCCAATTTCATCTAAAAATAGCGTACCGCCGTCGGCTTCTCTAAACAGACCTGGGTGAGCAGCTACAGCACCGGTAAACGCACCTTTAGCATGGCCAAATAGCTCAGATTCAAGTAAGTTTTCAGGCAATGCTCCACAGTTAATAGCTACAAATGGCTTGTCACTGCGGTTGCTGGCTTTATGAATTGCATTAGCGAGCAACTCTTTACCGGTTCCACTTGCGCCGCTAATAAGTACAGATACTTCACGCTGCGCAATGCGGAAGGCTTGGTCTAGTACATTTAGCATTTCAGGAGAACGGGTAATGATGTCTTTCGCCCAATCTCCCGGCTGTGCAGCTTGAGACTGGCTAAGTGCTTTTTGCAGCAGCGCGCGTAATTCGTCGTGATCGACAGGTTTAGGCAAAAACCCAAATACACCACGCTGCGTGGCAGCAACTGCATCAGCAATAGTGCCGTGCGCCGTCATCAGAATTACAGGAATATCTTTTCTAATCCCCATAATTTCTTCAAACAAGCTTAAGCCATCTAAGCCCGGCATACGCAAGTCACTTAATACAACATCGTAGTTGTCGTTTTGAAGTTTTCTTAACGCTGATTGACCGTCTTCCACTGCGGTCACGTGATAACCTTCGCCTTCCAAACGAATGGTTAGCAAGCGCAATAAGCTTTTATCATCATCAACCAACAATAAGTTAGGGTTACTATTCGCCTTTTCGCTCACTGTTGTGTACTCCTGTTTTTGTCCATCAGTGTTGCTTCAATCTGCAACAATTCTTCTAGTTTTTTGCGCAGGTTAACTGCTTCAATTTCAAGTGCTTTTACTTTCTCACCACGAGAAGTATTTTCCTGCTCTAATACCACCATGGCAGACTCAAGCTGCATGATCTGGTTATTATGCGACCCAGCAATAACGTTAATTACTTCCTGAGCTATTGATGTGAATTTATTGGCGATATCGTCTACGGCCAATTGCGCGCGTAACCTGTCTTGATAAGGGGTATCAGTAGGTAAGGTTAAAATGTAGGCATGCAGCGTATCGAAAGCCGAGTCGCCCAATGCTTTTAATGCCTGCTTTCGCTCTAACCAAGGTTGATTCGCTGCAGAAATCCACGTGTTTAGCCAATACACAGCATCACAATTGTGTTCGAAGCCTTGGGGAGCCTCATCAAATAAACATAAATCGCGTTCTATTTTAGCTACAGGGGTAACCTTTTCGGGTTCTCCTGCGTTGTCGTCCCTAAACCCGTCCCAATAACATTATCGTTTCTTGGCTCGGTTCCTCGGATAAAAGGTTCAAATAAAGTATGTACTGATTCAGGTGCTATGCGCTTTCCGCGGTTGGCAACATCTAGTACAAGATTATCGTTTTCGTTATAAAGGCTTATATTTATCGGTCTTCCAACTGCACCATGTGCTACTGCATTGGAGACCAGATTATCAAGTATTCTTCTAAATAGCTCCTCGTCCACACGTACATCAGACGCCGTTATCTTTACCTCCACTTCTCTGTCTTGAATAGCAAGCGCGTAATCTTCTAAACATGCAGATACCAACTTACTCACATCACTTTGCACCATTTTAGGCTGAGCCTGTTGCAATAGCAGGTTGTAGTCGAGCAGCTTTTCCACCAGCGTGTTAAGTCGCTGGGTGCTGGCAGTAAGTAAAGAAAGCACTTCTCGTTGACTGTTATTCAACTCGCCCACCACGTTTTCAGACAGCAAGCTGCAGCCTTCTTTAATACTGGCAAGCGGTGTTTTGAGCTCGTGCGCTGCATGTCTCAACAGTGCGGTCCTAATATGCTCTAACTGCTGTAAACGATCATAAAGCCAGTGTAAGTCTTTCTCGACATCAATGAGTTCTTTTGGCGCTTGCCTTGAAAGCGGTGGAAGCTGACCATCGCTGTGCGCCATGATCCTAATAATCTTTTTTAAGTTATTAACGGGGTTAACAATCAGTTGGCTTCCCATCAAGATAAGTAATAACGACACACTCACAAGCATAGCGGTGGACCAAGCTTGCTTTGCTTGCATGGCATTCAGGTCGTCCTGTTGGACTTTAACCCGTTCAGTAATTGCGGATTCGACGTCGTCCCGCAGTTGGTCAACGCTATCGCCTACCGACGCAAGATAGGCATTAAGCAGCAGTTGATCTTCAATGGCGCGATATTCAGCTAACTGATTTAACTGTTCTGAAAGTCGTGTGCAGGTAGAGGGTACAGAGAGAGCCTGACATAGATTGTCAGCAGCCACTGCAAACTGGTCGATAGCGTTGTCAGAAAGGGACGCCACTCTATCGTTTCTTAGCACCGCAAATTGTCGAATGCTGCGCTCTACATCAACGACTGCGTTGTCGAGTCTTTGCATGTCGCTAACAACATCGACCACGAACCGAGTTTCGAGGGTGGTCATTTGACCTACTTTGGCTAAGTCGCTTTGACTTTGCCAAAGTAGTGCAATGAGAGGGATAAGAGCCAGTACAAAACTACCTAACGTTAACTGCCTTAGTGAACCAAGTTGTACCAAGCGTTCACCAAACGAAACCTTGTTTATCAGAACCTTACCCTCTTCAATATATTATTTTATCTACTCACTTGCTGTGAGCTTTTCATTGCCTGGCGTTAACTTACTTTTTGCCAACTCGGCTTCAGAAAGTTTGCCATCTTCGTTGTCATCAATCAGCCCAAAGTTACGCAGTAAACCTGTATGTCGAACTGCTTCTTTAAGTGATATCAAACCGTCTTTGTCTGTGTCTAATTCCTGCATCAACGAGCGCGCCGGACTTGCGTACGCGTCCGCTACTGAAATGGCTTGTACTGCAGCAACAGCACAAAGTGCTAAGAAAACTTTTTCGAGACGTTTCATCATGAATCCTCCGCTAAACGCTTTTAAAATCCTTCTCAATCCACTTTATTAACAGACCGCTCAACTAAAGCGCGGCGCGAATAAAGTTCATGGATACTACCACTAGTCTTCAATTAACCACTATCATAATTGCATACAATCTGCCTATGCGATTTTCAGACCAAAACTTAAATCCACAATAAAAACAAAAACTTAAATAAATATACATACCAAGCTGAATGCTACACACAAGTGGTATGTAGCAAAAAAGAAACACCACTTTGAAACACTGCGTGTCAAAGCGGTTCTATTGTTACCATATGCTTAAACAGAGAAACTGCTGTCGCTGTAATGGTAGGGAGAATGGATTAGTTCAGCCAAGGGAATAGGTTTACTAAACATAAAACCTTGCACATTGTCACAACCGTGCGCCCTGAGGTAATTCCACTGTTCAAGGTTTTCAATTCCTTCAGCACAGACCGAAAGAGAAAGTCGTTTTGCCAAATCGATAATCGCCCCTGTTACCAGTCGGCTTCGCTCTGAAGTCTGAATCTCCATAACAAATTGTCTGTCGACTTTTAGAGTATCGATATTGATTTGAGTGAGGTAACTCAAAGAAGAGTATCCTGTACCAAAATCGTCTAGCGCTATGGCACATCCCATGTTTCCTATCCGCCTGAAGAACTTATTTGAAAGGGTAAAGTTTTCAAGGTATGCACTTTCAGTCACTTCAAATTCAATGTTTTCTGGGTTGATGTCGTAAAGCTTGAAAGTGTTGTAGATGTAGTCGAATAACTGTGAACTACGTAAGTCGTGACCAGACAAGTTAATAGAAGCTCTAAAAGGCGACGTAGCCCATTGTTTTAAGTCTGGCATATCGATGCAAACTCGTTTTATTACCCACTGAGTAATTGCGGTTATCTTGCCGCCCTGTTCTGCAATGGGAATAAATTCGTTCGGCATAACCAATCCAAATTCAGGGTGTTGCCAACGAATAAGCGCTTCTACGCCTATGACGTTTCCTTCGTTATTAACTTTAACCTGATAATAAACAACAAATTCATCATTACAGTGTATAACTGCCACGCCCTCTCGCCTTTGAGCGGTACATCGCCAAATCTGCGTTGCTCATAAGTTCACTAAGGTCGTAGCCTGCATCAGAGGCAGTCGCAATACCCACACTTAACCCAACCGTAAGCGATAAACCTCTAAGTTCGAAAGGTTCATCAAATGCTGTAATGAGTCGCGTTGCCAAACTTTGCGCTTGGTCGGTCGACACGTCTCTATCTGGTAGTACCAAAAACTCGTCTCCGCCCAAGCGCGCAAACAAGTCACCATCGCGCAATAAACATTGAACTCTGTCAGCAACCTCGATGAGTATGAGGTCTCCTGTCTCGTGCCCCAACGAATCGTTAATTCCTTTGAACCCATCTAAATCAAAAAACAGAAGTAACAAATCTTCATCGTTTCGTTTAGCTCTAGCTAGCTCAAGCCTTAGGTTATCTAGCACAAACTGTCGATTAGGCAGGCCGGTTAAACTGTCGAAGTTTGCAAGACGAGACATGGTCTCTTGTTGATCAACTAACGTTTGTTTTTGTTCAAAGTTGATAAGTAATTCAACTTCAATGGTATCTAGTAAGCTATTAATATTATTCGATAACTGTCCAATTTCGTTAGATGTATCAAGCGAACTGCGCAGCGCATAGTCTTTTGACTCAAAAACCTCTTGCGTAAACTGCTTTAGCGACCCAATAGGAGAAATTAAACGATAGAGAATGAAGACACAAATGCCAGTACACAGTAGCCAAACTGCCAATACGATAGGAATTTGCTTGATGAGCTGGCGAGCTGAACCTTCTGTTATAGTATCTTCTATGTCTACATAAATAACGACATGACCAAGAGGATATAAGCTACTGCCAACAATCTGATGAGCGGTGATAACATTATCGTACTGCGTAACGCCAAACGGAATTTTTGCGGGGTCTAGGGGAACAGATTTACCGGAAAGCTGGTTTAAGGATTCAGGTTGAATAGTGGATATAACTTGGTAATCATTGTCGTATAGCGTGGCTGAGAGTAGATTATCGTGCTCTTTCATAGGCTGAAAAAGAGAGGAGAACAAAGCACTATCTCCCGGACTACGCTCCATTACCACCGATAACTGAAGTGACAGGGCATTGCTGATCGTGGCGGTATTTTCTTTTACCACATCCACAACGGAAGCGTTGTGTTCTAACTTATTAATGATTACCACAGAGAGTGCCAGCACAGACATCGCCAATGCAATGACAAGCCCAATTGGAGTTTTCAACGTTCTTAACACTCAACTAACCCTTACTTCAGTACTGCAAGCTGTTGTAAGCAAGTGATGCCGAAGGCCCTAAAACAGCACTGTCACCGCCAAGCTTTTATTATTATTTGCGTTCAATAGTAAGGTACAGGTCGGAAAATTTGAATCCATTTTTTCAGCTAATATGAAAAACGCCTGTTTGTCTTTGCAATCGCTACATTCTTTCTGCCACTTCAAGTTTAGTTTTGATGTATTGGCTATGAGGCACATACAGCAAGTCTGCTATTTGGCGAATCGTACTCTCTTCAAGTGGAGCAAGAGATTCATCAGCGTATGCAATAGCCCAAAGGCTCCTGATCACATCCCTCCTCTCTTCCGCGCTACAATGCTTGTTCAGCACCTGTGTAAAACGCACTAGGTCGATTGAGTCATCTGCGGTTTCATGGCCTCGTTCAAGCAGTAGAGACATAGCGTCTTCGTCTACCTTTACATGCTTTCTGAGCTGTTTCTCATACTCACTTCTTTCACTTTCCGTCACCTCATTATCTGCATTAACGATTTCACTAAGTAATGCCGCTGTTGCAAGTTCAACAGTATACGTTGGTTCCGTTTTCTTTTGTGTGTCTTCAAATAGTTTAAGAAATGATTTAAGCATGGGGCCTCTACTTCTTTGTGTCACCGTAGATACGTCTACGACGATGAGATTTGAGTATCGATAAAACTTTTACTCGATAGAAGCTAAATTCGATTAGTTGCTTGATTAGTTAGACAGAGTTGCGGCAATGACTGAGTGAATATGTAACATCAATTTGTATATTGTATTTTGCGTTGAAATTTAGGGAGAAAAGACCGAAATAATTATTAATGATTGAAAGACTTACTTGAATTGATTATATCTTGGTATCAAGTAAACAAATGACTTTGCTGCCGCCTTTTTCAAACCACACGCGTTCACATAAGGCGTTAAGTAAAGGAAGTCCTCGCCCATAACTTTCATCTTGAACAGAGTGACCTCTACTTAAACTGCTCGCTCTATTCCATTCAAAGCCCTCACCACTATCTTCGACCGAAATCAGCACTTTACCTTTAAGCGGCAGAGACTCTACCCTGATATTAATTCTTCCGTGACTTAGCGCCTTAAGTGAAGCTTCGCGGTTTTCATAATACTGATGAAACCCAGAACTATCTGCCTTTAGCTTCGAGTCTAGCTTTAAAATTCCATGTTCCAACGCATTATTAAATAGCTCAGACAATACGGTATAAATTATCGAACGAACGGCTTGAATTCCTTCACATTGCCCCGCGAGTTGCAGCACACGCTGTAGGATGTCCGGCTGCTTTAAGTGCTCGGCGTCCAGCGCCACTTCGTGGACCGACGGCAACCCCAAGTCCATTTTTTGCGATACAGGAATTTTAATGGGTTGCGAATTAAAAATGACTAAGGTTACGTCATCGTGAAATGAAGATGAGGCACAGTGCGCTTTAGCTTCGAGAAACAATGCGTTCGACTCTATTTTGCCGAAGGTCTGCATTTGCTCTTTTACTATTCTCACCAAGCCCTCCTCAAGAAGCATTTCACCGTTTTCATTGGTACTCTCAATGAGTCCGTCACTGCAAATAACTAACTGCTCGTTAACTCCGAGTTGAATGGTGTCACAATCGGTATTGAGTTCATGTTCATCTAGGATCCCCAGCGCCATGTGGCGCGAGGGAATACAGCGAAGTGCCAGATCTGTTTTAGCAGGAACAATCACGGCTGGCATGCCGCCCTGCCATAAATTAATTCTATTGCCTCCAGCGTTTATCTCACCCACTACCGCAGCCATAAACATATCGCTGGGTAAAAACTTGATTAAGATTCGATTTAGCTCCGAAATAATCTCAGCAATAGAGACTCCTTGCTGGCTTAATTCTTGGAATGCACGCGTTACTGGTAGCGCGCCAATTGCCGACGCTAGACCATGGCCCGTGAAATCTCCCACTACAAAATAGATACCTCCACTTGGACTGGACTCACAGAGAAACAGATCGCCGTTGAAGGTCTCTGCTGGTCTAAGAAAACAGTCGAAATGTGCCATAACCTCGGGTCGATTAACGATAGCATGACTGAATATATGCTCTACGATCGCATGCTCTCTCGCCACCCGTTGGTTAAACAAGCGAAGGGTTTTGTTTTGCTGTTCTACATATTCGCTTAACGCGCGTATTTTTAAGTGAGCGCGAATCTTCGCGATAAGAATATGACGGTCAAACGGTTTGGTAGCGAAATCATTTCCCCCAACTTCAAGACACCTCACCAAACTTTCTTTGTCTTCTAACGCGGTAATAAATAAAATAGGGAGATACGGTCCTTTAGCCAATTGCCGTATTTTAGGTGCAACATCAAAGCCGCTCAGCCTAGGCATCACGACATCCAATAAGACCAAGTCAGGCTTTTCGCTCGTAAACTGCTTAATAGCTTCAACGCCGTCCACCGCTTCGATACACTCTTTATACCCTGCGTTATAAAGCATGTTAGTCAGCAATGTACGATTGATAGCCTCGTCATCAACAATGAGGATCTTCACGTATATCTCTTCGATAAAATCTTAATTTAACTGCTTGTTCTATTTACTTAATTTCGAACTTTTTATCGAATCGAGATATTTTCAGGATTTTAGCGACCTGAGGGCGGGCATTTTCGATACTGTAGGTTAACTCCCTCTCGGCGAGTGACTTTTGCATGTTTAACAGCATGCCTAAAGCAGAGCTATCCATATATTCAGTACGCGATAAATCTATTGTGATATGTGAGACATCGGCATTTAGTTCGCCGTAGGCATTTCTGAAGTCTTCAACCTTGCTAAAGTCAAACTTAGTGCCTACATCTACCACTAGTACTTTCCCTTGATTTTGATAGCTTGACGTTATTTCCATATTCGCTCCTTAAAAATGTACGCAGAAATGCTTCATCACATGCTTTTAACTTTGCTATTCTTATACTAGTTGAACTTTTAAACATCGCCATGAAAGTCATCTTAAACTTTCGTATGGAAACGCTTTTTTTATCGCCATTTAGATGGAAAGACGCAATTTATTGAGGTATTTATGCAAGATTGGCAAGACGCACTTTTGGTCTATAGTACTGAGAGCGGCAAAATAAAGCCTGAGCAAAAAGAACAGCCCCGGTCGGTATCCTCCGACGGCATTGTTCGTATTCACAGAGAAACCAAGGGTCGTAAAGGAAAAGGAGTTTCTCTTATTAAAGGGTTAGACCTTGCAGCTGATGAGTTGAAAAAACTAGGCTCAGAGCTAAAGAAAAAATGTGGTTGCGGCGGCGCAGTGAAAGACGGTGTCATTGAAGTACAAACCGATGACAGGGAAAAACTCCGCGCACTACTTACCGATAAAGGGTACAAAGTTAAGCTTGCTGGGGGCTAATGAAACGCTAGTTATCTAGTACGCTCTCACTTTTTCATAAACATATAACAAAAAGAGTCTGAAATGGAAAAGCTGTCAATTTCTGATTTACATATTATTTTAGTTGAGCCTTCTGACACACAAAGGAAGATCATTACCACTTTGTTGTTAAAAGAGCACGTTAAGGAAATTGACCCTGTCAGTACCCTTTCCGAAGCTCGTTCTGCAGTAAAAGCTCACGGTGCTGACTTAATTGTAAGCGCAATGTATTACGAAGATGGTACGGCATTAGAGCTACTAAAATTCATCAAAGAAGACGATGAGTTTAAAACAATTCCTTTTATGCTGGTTTCAAGCGAAAACCGTCTGAGCAAGCTGGAAGAGTTTAAACAGGCTGGTGTGGCGGCAATTCTTCCTAAGCCATTTGAGCCACTTCATTTGTCTCGCGCATTGAATGCAAGCTTAGACTTAATAAATCATGACGAACTTGAGCTAGAGTTGTTTGACGTTCACGACGTACGTGTACTTCTAGTCGATGACAGCAAACTAGCGCGAAATCATATCAGACGAGTGTTAGAGGCTTTATTCGCTTCAATCCAGAAACCACGCATATACCAATTATTATGGTAACGTCAGAGTCGGCTGACAGTGCCCATATGGCCAATATTCAGCAAACTGGCGTGAATGCTTTGTGTGACAAACCTTTTGAGCCTAATGAAGTAAGACAGATGCTGTCGGCGCTATTGGGTAACTAATTGACTAGATGCGCTGACTAAAAAGTAATGGTGATCTTGCCTTGCAGGATCACCATGCTCGGAAGCGCTTGCTTCGACTCACAACCCATTAGACTATCTTAATACCGAAAGTTGTTCTTTTATCGTACAAACCACCTTCTTTCACCTACTCTTCGCTTCTTATCGAAAACCCACACGCGCATTTTTAGCACTTTTTCAAGCCCTTCATATCAAAAATGACCATCCAATTTGTAAAAATGGGTTGACACACTGGGGTGTTCAACATACATTCGAATGTATGAAACAGAACATTATGCACGTAGCACTTTTCTTTTTTGCGTTTACATCCTTTCACTAGGGAGGCGCGGCTACATGCATGAAAACCTCCCAACTGGGAGGTTTTTTTTTAGCAGAATTTTCTTATTCGATACTTACGGGAATGATATGTCAGACAATGCATTAGATACTGTTAGAGAGCGTATTACCGCTCTGGACAGTGAATTACTTACTCTACTCTCAGAACGCAGAAAGTTAACCAACGAAGTGGCTGAGACGAAAATAAAGCATCACATTCCGGTGAGAGATCAAAAGCGTGAAGAGCAGCTATTAGTACGACTAATTAAAGAAGGCCAAAACATTGGTCTAGACCCTCATTACGTGACACAAATTTTCCACGTTATTATTGAAGACTCTGTTTTGAACCAGCAGGCTATGCTTGCTGAGCGCGCAAACCCTGGTAGTACGTTGCCGTTAAACCGAGTGGCATTCTTGGGCGACAAGGGTTCTTACTCTTATCTGGCAACCCAAAAGTACTTCTCTCGTCGCCCCGGTGAATTACTGGAAATTGGCTGTCAGAGCTTTGCTGAAATTATTCACAAAGTGGAAAGCACAGAAGCCGATTACGCGGTATTGCCTATTGAGAACACAACGTCTGGTAGTATCAATGAAGTGTATGACCAGCTCCAACACACCCAACTTAGTATTATTGGTGAACTCACCCACCCTATCCGCCATACCTTGTTAGTTGGCACCAATACTAGTATCGATAAAATCAAAACGCTTTACGCTCACCCTCAAGTGTTCACTCAGTGTAGCCATTTCCTAGCAGAACTGGGGAACGTAGAAGTGAAAACCATGGACAGCACCTCGTCGGCCATGTTGACAGTAAGTGAGCTTAAACGTGACGACGTAGCAGCTATAGGCAGCGAAGCGGGTGGTAACTTGTACGGCCTAATGGCAATAAAGAGTAACTTGGCAAACCAAAAAGAAAACCATAGCCGCTTTATCGTTGTTGCGCGCAACCCAGTAGTGGTTCCACTTCAAGTGCCAGCTAAAACAACCCTTGTAATGTCTACCGTTCAAAAGCCAGGTGCACTTGTAGAGGCCTTGTTGGTGCTACGAGAGAACAGCATCAATATGACGAAGCTTGAGTCGCGCCCTATACCAGGTAACCCGTGGGAAGAAATGTTTTACATAGACGTAGAGGGCAATGTTGAAGACGGCCCTGTGCAAAATGCCCTTGATGCGTTGCGCGGTATTACGCGCTACATCAAAGTATTGGGATGCTACCCAAGTGAAGAGATTAGCCCGACCAAAGTGGCTGCGGCGAGCGCGCTGGCTGATTAACACGAAAAAGGCGAGCTTTTACGCTCGCCTTTCTACCAATTAACCGTTTTATTTAAAACTACTTATCTCTTAAAAGCTGACCATCGTCCGCTTTTAACAACATCTGTTTGCTGTCTACCAAGCACTTCTTCGCATAGTCTCCGAACCACGCGCCGACTTTCATAAACTGTTCGACAAACCCTTTTTTATCGCCATTCTCAAGTAATGACAATGCAATCCCAAAACGTTCATAAAAGCGGCGTAGAAGCGCGAAATTGTCGGGGTTATTAAAGATAATATCTGCGTATAGCTGTGGTGACTGAGCGAACAGTCGACCTACCATCGCGAGTTCTAAGCGATAAATAGGTGAGCTAAACATGGTGAGTGATTCAAGATTGGGATCTTCACCTTTTAGGTGCTGCCCGTACACAAACGTATTGAAGTGACGCATTACCTGAATGTAAGCCATGGCTTGGTCATGTTCTTGTGCGCTGGAGTCATGAATGGTAGCTCCCCAAATTCGCATTTGCTCAATCAGCCAGCTGTACTTCTCACTGCCACGCCCATCACACACTACCACTA
>LUMD01000495.1_pt1 | contig 16494 bp, 17 predicted proteins | sample 729651 | NCBI WGS metagenome assembly LUMD01 (sample SAMN03860272, study PRJNA289734) | marine metagenome | biome: seawater column; feature: ocean; material: water; isolation source: Red Sea water column Station 34 - depth 258m | place: Saudi Arabia: Red Sea | collected 2011-10-15 | depth 258 m | reverse complement strand
TTTTTTCTGGTTTTTTGCGATTAAGTTGTTATAATCTTCTGTGGTTAAAACAAACAAAAAAAGTGCTAGAAAATTATTTACCCGTTCTCGTTTTTATATTCTTAGGAATCGCCTTCGGTGTCGGATTAACAGTTGTTGGTTATCTTCTTGGGCCTAGCAGACCTGATGAAGAGAAAAATTCCCAGTTTGAGTGCGGTTTCCCTGCATTTGAAGATTCAAGAATGCACTTCAATGTGCGCTATTATCTTGTAGCAATTCTATTCATCCTTTTTGATCTAGAGGTTGCCTTTTTTATACCCTGGGCAGTTGTTCAATCGAAACTTGGCTGGTTTGGTTTTATAGGGATGTCGATTTTCTTGTTTTTGCTTGTGGTTGGTTTTATTTTCGAGTGGAAAAAAGGAGCGCTGGAGTGGGAATAACGAGAATTTATTATGGCTATTGAAGGTTTAATGAAAGAGGGCTTTGTTACCACCTCGTTGGACAAGGTAATCAACTGGGCGCGTACCGGGTCTCTTTGGCCAATGACCTTTGGTTTGGCTTGTTGCGCTGTTGAAATGATGGAGGCTGGTTCGTCACGATACGATCTCGATCGTTTTGGCATCGTTTTCCGACCAACACCTCGACAATCTGACTTGATGATTGTCGCAGGAACCTTAACTAACAAGATGGCGCCTGCTTTGCGCAAAGTCTATGATCAGATGCCTGAGCCTAGGTATGTTATATCTATGGGATCCTGTGCTAATGGTGGTGGATATTACCACTACTCTTATGCGGTTGTTCGAGGTTGCGACAGAATTGTACCGGTTGATGTCTATGTACCTGGCTGCCCACCTACCGCAGAAGCGCTGCTGTATGGAATACTTCAACTGCAAGATAAGATACGTCGTACCAATACCATAGCTCGAAGCTAGTTTATGAAAAAAATAAAACAACAATTAATCAAAGCATTCGGCAGAAAAAGTGTGAAGGATTCTTTTGATGAGTTGACTTTGACGGCTGATAGCAACAGTATTGTGGAAATCTGCAGCCAGCTAAGAGATGATTTTAATTTTGGGGATGGTAACGCTAGCTCTTCTGGTTACGGTCGCGCCCGTGAAATACAACTTTCTGAAAAAAATAAAAGCAATCGATTTGGCGTTGTTTACCATTTATTGTCGATTTCAAACAATAATCGTCTACGAGTAAAAGCACTTCTTCCAGATAACTCGCTGATGATTAAGTCTGTTACAGGTATTTGGAATTCTGCTGATTGGTATGAAAGAGAGGCCTTTGATTTATTTGGCATCTTGTTTGAGAACCATACCGATTTGCGCAGAATTTTGACGGATTACGGATTTGTCGGTCACCCGCTAAGAAAAGACTTCCCGATGATTGGTGAAGTCGAGATGCGCTACGACGAAGAACTAGGCAGAGTGGTTTACGAACCAGTAACTATAGAACCGAATGTCAACGTTCCTAGGGTTATAAGGAAATAACTATGTCAGAGATGCGAAATTACACCCTTAACTTTGGGCCACAACACCCTGCGGCACATGGCGTATTGAGGCTTATTCTTGAGATGGATGGAGAAGTGATAGAGCGTGCTGACCCACATATCGGGCTTTTGCACAGAGGTACTGAGAAATTAGCGGAATCAAAACCCTACAACCAGTCGATTGGTTATATGGACAGGCTCGACTACGTTTCCATGATGTGTAACGAACATGCTTATGTTATGGCGATTGAAAAGATGCTTGGATTAGAGGTTCCTGTACACATGCGCTTGATGTTGGTGCAATGAGTGTCTTCCTTTATGCCTTTAGAGAGCGTGAGAAGTTAATTGACTGTTATGAAGCGGTCAGTGGTTCAAGAATGCATGCAACTTATTATCGTCCAGGTGGTGTTTATCGCGATTTGCCAGATAAGATGCCTCAATACCTTGAGTCAAAATTACGCAAAAAAGAGGAACTGATGGAGATGAATAAAAATCGTCAAGGGTCTTTACTCGATTTTATCTCAGATTTTTCAGAAAATTTTCCTGAGAGCATTGACCAGTACTCTGGCCTCTTGACAGATAATAGGATTTGGAAGCAGCGACTCGTCAATATTGGTGTTGTTAATGCAGATCGTGCAAAGCAGCTCGGCTTTACTGGACCTATGCTGCGTGGTTCGGGCGTTGAGTGGGATCTGCGAAAAAAACAACCTTATGCGGTTTATGATCAATTGGAGTTTGACATCCCTGTAGGTGTCACGGGCGACTGCTATGACCGTTACTTGGTGCGTATGGAAGAAATGCGTCAGTCATGTCGCCTCATTAAACAGTGTGTGAGATGGTTAAAATCTAACTCTGGCCTTGTTATGTCCGAAGACCATAAAGTATCTCCCCCTAGCCGGGGTGATATGAAAGATGATATGGAGTCTTTGATACACCACTTTAAATTGTTCACCGAAGGATACTGCCTGCCTGAGGGTGAAGTTTATTCAGCAGTTGAGGCTCCCAAGGGTGAGTTTGGTGTCTACTTAGTTTACACAGGACATTGTTTTTGGAGAAATTGATAGATGATTTCGAACCAAGCGAGAAAAGAAATTGACATTTGGGTAGCAAAGTACCCAGAAGGAAAGCAAAGCTCTGCTGTTATGCAAGCGTTGACGATTGTCCAAAAGGAAAACGGTGGGAATTTGACAAGTGAGTTAATACTCGCTGTCGCGGATTACCTTGAAATGCCCGCAATTAGCGTTCAAGAGGTAGCCACCTTTTATGAGAACTACAACGACAAGCCGGTAGGAAAACATGTGATTCGTTTTTGTCACAATATATCTTGCATGCTAAACGGCTCGGACGAGTTAATCTCTTATTTAGAGGAAAAATTGGGCGTTAAAACAGGAGAGATAAGTAAGGATGGTCTAGTGAGTGTCAAAAGGGTTGAGTGTTTGGGTGCTTGTGTGGGAGGGCCAATGTGTCAAATTGGTGACCAATATTACGAAAATCTAACGGAGAAAAGCATTGATGAGATTTTGGATGGTCTAAAGTGAATAACATTTGTTTGAAAACCATGGATAAAGAAAACCCTTCAAGTCTTGTGACTTATGAAAACATGGGTGGCTATAAAGTCTGGCGCAAAATTCTTCATGGCGAGCTATCACCTGAGAAAATTCTTGAAGAGTTAAAGACTTCAGGCCTAAGGGGACGAGGTGGTGCTGGTTTTCCAACGGGCTTAAAATGGAGTTTTATGCCGCGAAATCAAAAGGGACAGAAGTACGTAGTTTGTAATTCTGACGAAGGCGAGCCAGGCACTTGTCACGATCGTGACATTTTAAGATTTAATCCACACTCAGTCATAGAAGGGATGGCAATTGCAGGCTATGTGATGAATGCAACGGTAGGTTATAACTATATTCGTGGTGAGTTCATGGAGCCTTATTACCGTTTCGAAGAAGCCTTGAAAGAGGCTTATGACGCTGGCTTGTTAGGTACGAACATTAATGGCAGTAAGGTGTGTTTCGATCTTTATTCTCATCTTGGGGCGGGTGCTTATATTTGTGGTGAGGAAACAGCATTATTGGAGTCACTTGAGGGGAAAAAAGGTCAACCGAGATTTAAGCCACCATTTCCAGCAAATGTAGGCCTTTATGGCAAACCAACAACCATCAATAACACCGAAAGTTTTGCATCAGTGCCTGACATCCTGTCTCGAGGCGGTCAATGGTTTGCAGACTTAGGTGTGACAAATTCAGGCGGCACCAAGTGTTTTTCGGTGACCGGCAATGTCAGAAAACCTGCTAATTTTGAAGTCTCAATGGGAACACCTTTTATTGATTTGTTGAAGTTAGCCGGTGGTTTACGAAAAGGTAGAACTCTTAAAGGAGTCATTCCTGGAGGTTCATCAACCCCATTAATTCCTGCAGCAAAGGCGATGAAAATGACCATGGATTATGATTCCATTGAAAAGGCAGGATCAATGCTTGGCGCCGGATCAGTTATCGTGATGGATGATACAACCTGTATGGTGAAGGCTTTGACGCGCCTGACGCACTTTTATTACGATGAATCTTGCGGTCAGTGCACTCCGTGCAGAGAAGGTACAGGCTGGATGTATCGAGTCCTAAAACGCATTATGGATGGAAAGGGTAAGAGTGAGGACTTGAATCTTTTACTTTCTGTGCAGGATAAGATGTTAGGCAATACGATCTGTGCACTGGCTGACGGTGCTGCGATGCCCGTTGAGAGTTTTATTACACATTTTAGAGAAGAGTTTGAGTATTACATCAGGCACGGAAAAAGTATGGTGAAAAACGATGGCTGATATTGAAATCGAAATCGACGGTAAAGTGGTGCACGGATATTCAGGCGAGACTGTGATTTCAATTGCGGATAGAGAAGGTATCGACATTCCTCGATTAATGAAAAGGCTAAAACTGCACAAAAGGCTGTCATGGAGTTTTTGTTAATCAACCACCCACTGGATTGTCCAATTTGTGACCAAGGTGGTGAATGTGAGCTTCAAGATGTTGCTATGGAATATGGTTCTGACATATCAAGGTTTACTGAAGGTAAGCGTATTGTTGATGATAAGGGGATAGGCGCCTTGATTCAAACCGATATGACGCGATGCATTCACTGTACACGTTGTGTTCGATTTGGAGCAGAAGTTGGAGGCATAGTTGAAATGGGTGCTACAGGTCGAGGCGAAGATTTGAAGATCGAACCATTTTTATCAGAAGGGATTCAGTCAGAACTTTCTGGCAATATGATCGATGTATGTCCGGTCGGTGCACTAACTTCTAAGCCTTTCCGTTACGAAGTCAGGTCTTGGCAAATGAACTCGATTCAGACCATTGCGCGTCACGACCTAGTGGGTTCAAATATCTTTACTCAAACGCACAAAAGTAAGGTCAAGCGTGTAGTTGCCAGAGAAAATGAAAGCATCAATGAGACTTGGATTTCAGACAGAGACCGTTTTTCATACCAAGGGCTTGATAGTGAAAATCGTGTTTTGATTCCTAAGCTTAAAATCAAAGGTGAATGGAAAGATGCTTCGTGGAGTGATGCACTGGATTTTGCAAAAAACGGCATCAAAAAGAATGCCAAAGAGGGCTTAAAATTTGGCACTCTTGCATCTAAAAACGCAACTCTTGAAGAGCTATATTTGTTACAAAAATTTACAAGAGGTCTGGGGTCAGATAATCTTGATTATCGACTAGATACTTCTAATCCGTGTAATGCCAAGGTATTAGAATCAAATATTTCTTTAACCGAATTAGAGACAATCGATCATGCGCTTATTGTAAATTCATATTTACGTTTAGAGCAGCCAATGATCAATCATCGCATTAGAAAGGCGACTTTAAATGGTGCAAGCATTTCAACTATCAATGCGAAGGCTTTCAATTTCAATTATCGCATTAGTCACTCTGTATTGACATCCCCTCAAAATACTGTAGCTACTCTTTCAGGTGTCTTAAAAGCGGTGCTTGATAAAAGTTCACAAACCTCGCCCGACTATCTAAAAACTGTGACTGTTCATCAAACCCATATTGATATTGCTAATGCGCTTTTAAATGCCGAGCATCCAGTAGTTGTTCTTGGAGAGCATGTTAATGGTAATAGAAGTTCGGACCAGGTTTCTAAACTGGTTTCTGAAATCGCTAAAGCTACGGATGCAAAAACTCTAAATGCAAGTTTAACAGGCAATGCTCATTCTGCAGAAAGAGTAAATTTTAAGCCCGAAAACGGTAAAAATGCGCTACAAATACTTTCATCTGATTTGACTGCATTTATTTTGTTCGATGTTTACCCGAATTTTGACTGTATTGAATCAAAAAATGCAATCGAACATTTGAGTCGTGATGATGCATTTGTTGTCTCCATGAATAGTTTTGCCGATGAATCAGTTTTGAGTTTTGCAAACGTAATTCTACCGATTGCGAGTTTCTATGAAACTTCTGGTACACACATCAATGTAGACAATATTGCTCAGTCCTATAGTGCTTCAGTTAAGAGTGCTGGAGAATCGAAACCAGGCTGGAAGGTCATTAAAGTTTTAGCAGATTTACTAAATCTAGAAGGTTTTGACTTTACAGATTCCCCCCAGATTGCTGATGAGGCGTTATCTTTAACCCCTAGTATCTCCGAGATAGAAGTTCCTATTAGCAATTCTGAAATGCCGAGTATCACTACTGTTTGGCAATATACCCCCTATGCCAGTGATGTAGTGGTTCGTCATGCGTCCTCATTACAACAAACACGGATTGGCCGGATGAGCGAGGCTTCGGTTTGCAAGGCAACCGCAAAATTACTAAAACTCTCAGAAGGTGACTTTTATAAGGGTGTCCCAGTCAATATTAACGAATCAGTAGCAGAAGGTTGCGTGTTTGTTCACACTCATCTTCCAAGACAGTTAGGAGCGGTATAGATTATGTGGCAAGGTTTTGTAGATTTTGTTCATCAATTGCTACCATGGTTTGATGGTGGTCTAGCAGTTGTAATTATCATTCTGATTAAGGGCGTCGCACTATTATTGCCACTCATTATCATGATGGCTTATATGACTTATGCTGAACGCAAGGTTATTGGCTATATGCAGCTGAGAATCGGTCCAAACCGAGTCGGCCCAATAGGTCTATTACAGCCATTTGCTGACGTATTTAAATTGATGTTTAAAGAAATCATCTTTCCATCCAAGGCCAATATTTATTTGTTTGTATTGGCGCCAATACTAGCTTTTGTACCTGCAATTGCAATCTGGGCGGTTATACCTCTGGGGCAAGACTTCTACATCACCAATCTGGATATCAGTCTACTTTATGTTCTAGCGATTGGCTCTGTCGGTGTCTATGGCATCATCTTAGCAGGATGGGCTTCTAATTCAAAATACCCATTATTGGGTGCATTAAGAAGTGCCTCATTGCTGGTCTCATACGAAATTGTGATTGGATTTGTAGCCGTTACTGTGGTGATGGCAGCAAGTTCTGTAAATTTAAATGAAATCGTCTCAAGCCAGGCTGGCGGTATTTGGAATTGGTACTGGATCCCATTATTCCCAATGATGATTGTTTTCTGGATTTCTGCATTAACAGAAACAAACCGTGCTCCATTCGATGTCGTCGAAGGTGAATCAGAAATTGTGGGTGGTACTCATGTTGAATATTCAGGAATGTGTTTTGCATTATTTTTTATGGCCGAATATATCAACATGATTATGATGGCAGCGCTTGCTGTATTGATGTTTTTTGGAGGTTGGCATTCACCATTTGAAGGTGTTCCATATTTACAAGAATTCTTTGCATTTGTGCCAGACATAATGTGGTTGCTTGTGAAAATGAGCTTTTTCCTTTTTCTTTATTTATGGATTAGGGCAACCTTTCCAAGATATCGCTATGATCAAATTATGCGTCTATGTTGGAAAGTGTTTTTACCGTTCACTATTGTTTGGATTATGGTTGTGGCATTGATGACTCAACTTCATTTAGGGCCTTGGTTCTAAGGAGCAGATAAGTAATGATCAATAAAATTAAAAAAATTATTAAAAACTTTGGATTAGGTGAGATTCGTGCAGGGATGAAGATTACTGGAAAACAGTTAACCAATGACAAAATTACCGTTCAATTTCCTGAAGAACGCACACCAATTTCGCCTAGGTTTAGAGGTTTACTTGCGTTGCGTCGTTATCCTAATGGTGAAGAGCGTTGTATCGCTTGTAAATTGTGCGAGGCGGTGTGTCCTGCAAACGCCATTACCATTGAGTCCGAGATGAGGGACGATGGAACGCGCAGAACAACACAATATGATATTGATTTATTTAAGTGCATTTTCTGCGGTTTTTGTGAAGAGGCTTGTCCCGTAGATGCCATCGTTGGGACCCACATCTTCGACTACGCATTTGAGACTAGAGAGGGTAGTATCATCGACAAAAAAGGTTTGATGGAGATAGGTGATAAGCACGAAAAGGCTATCAGTAAAGCCAGACAAGAGGACTCGAAATACAGATAAAGGCTGATTATGGAATTTTCATCAATTTTGTTTTATGTGTTTGGTTTCTGCTTCGTTGCAAGTTCGGCGATGTTGGTGGTCGCAAGAAATACCCTGAAGGCAGCAATGCTTTTGATTTTGTCTTTTTTCAGTGTGGCAAGTTTATGGCTATTGTTAGAAGCTGAGTTTTTAGCGATCACATTGATCCTAGTCTATGTAGGGGCTGTCATGGTGCTTTTCTTATTTGTAATAAAAATGCTCAACATTGACCAGTCAACGATTCGAGCAAAATTTACTACATACTTGCCGCTTGGAATCTTTGTTTCAGTGATTGTTATTGCTCAAATAGTACTTGTTTTAAGTGCTGGACAATTTGATCTTGAAATTGTTGAGGAGCCTACTAGACATATTGCTGGCTATAGTAATATCACTGAGTTGGCAAGCGATTTATATACCACCTATGTCTATCCATTTGAGCTTGCAGCTGTCTTATTATTAATTGCGATTATCGCCGCGATTACCCTTGTGCACCGTAAAGAGAGTAGAAGCAAGAGGCAAAATATTTCTGAGCAAGTCAGTGTCCAGGCATCAGATAGGGTGCATTTGGCTTCTATTTCGTCAACCAAGTCTAAGGAGACTAAATGATCGCACTATCTGATTATCTGATTCTGAGTGCCATTGTTTTTTGTATTGGTTTGGCGGGTATTTTTATCAACAGGACTAATATCATTATGTTGCTGATGTGTGTTGAATTAATCCTTGCAGCAGTCAACACAAACTTTATTGCATTTTCTTATTACTCCTCAGATGTAGCGGGTCAGATATTTGTCTTCTTTATTTTGACGGTTGCAGCAGCGGAAGTTGCTATTGGTCTGGCTATTCTGACATTGATGTACAGAAATCGTGGCTCGATTGATGTTGATGTGACCAATAGTTTGAAAGGCTAGTTATGGAAAGTACCTATTTAACAATTGTTCTAGCGCCGCTTATTGGTGCAATCGTAGTTGGTCTTGCTGGTCACCGATTGGGTCGAACCTTATCTCATTCTATTACCATTTTAGGTGTTACAGTTTCAACGGTTTTGGCACTTTATGTTTTCAATCATCATGTACTGAAGGGAGCTGAAGTATTTAATGAAAACATCTACACCTGGATGCAGATCGGTGGACTTAATCTGAGTGTTGGATTTCTCGTAGACAATCTTACTTCGGTGATGTTGCTTGTAGTTTCATTCGTATCTTTAATGGTGCACATTTATACCATTGGCTATATGCGAGAAGACGAAGGCTACACCAAGTTTTTTAGCTATATATCTCTGTTCACTTTTGCAATGTTTATGCTAGTGATCTCCAACAACTTTATGCAGTTATTTTTTGGTTGGGAAGCTGTAGGTCTTGTCTCTTATCTATTAATTGGTTTTTGGCACCATAAAGAATCAGCAGTTGAAGCAAGCCTCAAAGCCTTCCTAGTTAATAGAGTAGGGGATTTCGGTTTCCTATTAGGGTTGGCGGTTTTGCTAATGTTTTTCGGTACCTTGGATTATTTAGAAGTATTTTCACTAGTTAATCAAGTAAACGGGCAAACAATCTTTGGTGATATTTCAGTGATTACTGTTATTTGTCTGCTTTTATTTGTAGGCGCTATGGGCAAATCAGCTCAAGTTCCATTGCACGTCTGGTTGCCGGGTTCAATGGAAGGTCCGACACCTATTTCAGCACTGATCCATGCAGCGACAATGGTAACTGCTGGTATTTTTATGGTCTCACGTATGTCGCCCATTTTCGAATTCAGCGATGTGGCCTTGACCGTTGTGATGTTGGTTGGAGCGATTACGGCAATATTTATGGGTCTACTGGGTATCGTTCAGAATGATATCAAGCGTGTTGTTGCTTACTCAACACTTTCTCAGTTAGGGTACATGACGGTAGCCTTAGGAGTTAGTGCTTACTCAGTCGCTATTTTTCACCTGATGACACATGCTTTCTTTAAGGCTTTATTGTTCTTAGCTGCAGGTTCAGTGATTGTTGCCTTGCATCACGAACAAGATATCCGAAAAATGGGCGCACTCAGAAAGAAAATGCCAATTACCTATATTACGGCTTTGATAGGAACGCTGGCGTTGATTGGTTTCCCGGGTTTTGCAGGTTTTTATTCAAAAGATATGATTATTGAAGCGGTTCATTTCTCCAATTTGCCTTTTGCCGATTGGGTTTATTACGCAGTCGTTTTTGGTGTGTTTATCACTGCTTTCTATTCATTACGTATGTTTTTTATTGTATTCCATGGCGAATCTCGTCTTGATCAACATGCAGAAGAGCATGTGCACGAAACTTCGCTATCGATTACCGTGCCATTAATTGTTTTGGCAATACCTTCTGTAATTATTGGATATTTAACAATTGAACCGATGTTGTTCACAGGCTGGTTGGACAACTCTATTCATATTAACGCTAGTGCGCATGGATCTTTAGTTGCTCTGAAGGAGTATTTTCATTCGGCCTTTAGCTTGATGCTTCATGCAATTGTCACCGTTCCTTTCTGGATGATGGTTGGTGGTAGTTTGGCTGCGTGGTTATTTTCGCTTTATCGAACAGATTGGGCAAAGAAAATTCAAGAACGTTTCCATCGCACAAACTATGTACTGGAATCGCTTTATGGCTTTGACCGTTTGAACGATATTGTCTTTGTCAAGGGTTCCAGAAAGCTAGGTGAATTTTTATGGCGTATTTCGGACATGACAATCATTGACCAGATTGTGGTAAATGGCAGCGCAAGATTAATGCGTTTCATGGGTTCGGTCATTCGGCCAGTTCAAACTGGCTATCTTTATCATTACGCCTTTTTTATGATTATCAGCCTAATGCTTGTTTTAACTTGGGTTCTTGTTGTTACTGAAAACCCGATTATTCAATTAGGGTCATAGTATGCAATCACTGCTTAGTTTGTTAATTTGGTTGCCAATACTGGGAGGTGCCTCAATCCTATTTATTGGTAACAATCGCAGCGATTTAGCCCGCTGGGTGAGTATCGCAGTTTCCATTATTGTGTTTGCGTTGTCATTGAATCTTTGGGTCGGCTTTGACACCTCAACTCAAGATATGCAGTTTGTTGAAAACACTGCCTGGATATCTCAGTTCAATATCAACTACCATATTGGCATTGACGGTATTTCGATGCCTCTTATTTTATTGACGACTTTATCAACTTTCTTGGTCATCATTGCCGGTTGGGAAGTTATTCAAAATAGGGCGGCCGACTATATGGCAGCATTTTTGATCATGGAAGGTCTAATTATTGGTGTATTCTCATCGCTGGATGCAATACTGTTCTATGTTTTTTGGGAAGCATCTCTCATACCAATGCTACTCATTGTTGGTATTTGGGGTGGTCAGAACCGTGTTTACGCTGCCATCAAGTTTTTCCTTTATACTTTCCTAGGTTCGGTATTCATGCTGGTGTCACTAATCTACATGTACATTCAAGGCGGCTCGTTCTCCCTGGATGCATTATATGATTTACCATTGTCGCTCGTTGAGCAAAGTTGGATTTTTTGGGCATTCTTCTTAGCATTTGCAGTCAAAGTACCAATGTTTCCAGTGCACACTTGGTTGCCTGATGCTCACGTTCAAGCACCAACCGGTGGATCGGTCATTCTAGCAGCAATTATGTTGAAGATGGGTGGCTACGGTTTCTTCCGTTTCTCGCTGCCCATAACACCTGACGCTTCATCAGAGTTTGCAACGATAGTGATCGCTCTTTCATTGATTGCAATTGTCTATATTGGATTTGTTGCACTCGTGCAGAAAGACATGAAGAAACTTATTGCTTATTCCTCTATTTCGCATATGGGCTTTGTAACGTTAGGTGTGTTTACATTATTCTCAGTTGTTAAGATGGGTATTGACGGTCAGATCCACTCAATAGCGGGTGGTAGCCTTGAGAGTGTTTATCTTGGTCTTGAAGGCGCAATGATTCAAATGATATCTCACGGTTTTATTTCAGCAGCGCTGTTTTTGGTTGTCGGTGTTCTTTATGAAAGATTACATTCAAGAGAAATTTCTAGCTACGGCGGTGTGATTAATTCAATGCCAAAATTTACTGGCTTTGCAGTCCTCTTTGCCCTCGCAAATGCAGGTCTTCCAGGTACTTCAGGTTTTGTGGGTGAGTTTATGGTCATTCTAGCTTCACTTCAAGCAAATTTCTGGTACGCATTTTTTGCGGCAATGATTTTAATAGTAGGCGCAGCGTATACATTGTGGATGGTGAAGAGAGTTTTCTGGGGTCCTATTGTGAATTCAGATGTTAGTACGTTGAGTGACATTAATACTCGAGAGTTTTTTGTTTTAGCGGTTCTGGCATTAGCTGTCTTAGCTGTTGGTGTTTATCCTCAACCCTTGATTGAGGTGATGCATGTCTCTATGGTTAACCTGCTTGAGCAGGCACTCACAACCAAACTACCGGTGGTATCATGATGGATTATCAATTCAATACCGCCGACTTATTTTTTGCGCTTCCAGAAATGTTTATGGTAGCTGCTATTGCTTTAATATTACTACTTGATCTGTTTGTCTCGGAGCGCTTCCAAAATCTCACTTATTACCTAACTCAATCCACGCTGGCAATCACTGGCTACCTTGCCTTTAATCTAATTGGCGAATCAGCTGTTATTTTTGATGGAACTTTTGTGCTTGATACGATTGGCTCTTATTTTAAGGTCTTTATGATGGTCTTTAGCATAGTGGCGTTAGTTTATTCTCGACATTATCTAAGGGCACATAATTTATTGAAAGCTGAATACTTTATTCTATCTCTGCTCTCAGTGCTTGGCATGATGGTTATGGTTTCTGCCCATAGTATGCTGACGATTTATTTAGGTTTAGAGATTATGTCGTTATCTTTGTACACACTTATAGCGATGGCTAGAGAGAGAGCGTTCGCGGTAGAAGCGGCATTAAAGTATTTCGTTCTTGGTGCAATCGCGTCAGGCTTGCTACTTTATGGTATGTCGATGATTTATGGTATGCATTTGCAACAAGTGCAAACTTGAACTCTGATCAAGTACTTATTCTCAATTTTGGGTTAGTGTTCTTAGTCATTGGTGTTGCTTTCAAATTCGGTGCTGTTCCATTTCATATGTGGGTGCCAGATGTTTACCAGGGTGCACCAACTTCAGTCACTATGTTTTTATCCACTGTACCCAAGATCGCAGCAACCGCTATGTTAGTGCGCCTGCTCATCGATGGGTTAGGTGCGCTGCAAGCTTATTGGGCAGATTTGTTCATTATTCTTGCAATTCTTTCTATCGGCTTAGGTTCATTAGTCGCCTTGATGCAGACAAATATAAAACGCTTGTTGGCGTATTCAACTATTTCACATATTGGTTTTGTTATGCTTGGTTTTGTAACTGGTGTCGTTGAAGGCTATGGTGCCGCAGTGTTTTATGTTTTGGCTTATGTATTGATGAGTTTGACAGCTTTTGGCATTATTATTGTTTTCAACAAACAAGGATTTGAAGCAGATCAAATTGTTGATTTTAGAGGCTTGAGCAAACACTCACCTTGGTTTGCTTTGATAATGCTATTTGTTATGCTTTCAATGGCTGGCGTGCCTCCATTCATTGGCTTCTATTCAAAGCTGTTTATTCTTCAGCAAGTCGTTTCAGCAGGCTATGTTTATTTAGCAGTTACAGCAGTTGTGTTTGCTGTAATCAGTGCATATTACTACCTTCAAATCATCAAATCAATGTACTTTGATGATACTGAAAAAGAAGTTACAGTATCAGCACCCATAGACATGCGTATTATTCTTTCCATCAATGGAGTTTTGATTCTAGTTCTTGGTTTGATGCCAAGCTACTGGATGGAGTTAGCCATTTCCTTGTTTTAATTAATCAAGCATTATCAGGCAAATTGCCTAAATAGTTTAGGAGCGCGTTAAGAATCAACTATAAATCACAGAGTTTATAATGAAATTATTTGTAGATATTGATAAATGATTGTTGCGCACAGAGGTGCTTCCGATGATGCACCAGAAAATACTCTTGAGGCATTCCGCTTGGCTTGGTTGCACGACGCTGATTTTATTGAGGGAGATTTCCGTCTTACCAAAGATGGGCAGATTGTCTGTATTCATGATGAGGATACCTTCCGCACCTGTGATGAAAAACTGATTGTTGCAGAAAGCACTTATGCTGAATTAAGTCAGCTTAATGCATCTGCAAACTTTAAAGGTGATTTAGCTCCACAGTCAATCCCTTTACTTGGCGAAGTCTTTAAAACAATACCTGACAATAAAGGTATTTATATCGAGGTTAAATGTGGTCCTGAAATCGTTCCTACTCTGATCAATTCAATAGTAGATTCGAATCTTCGAAAGGAGCAAATTTCAATAATAGCATTTGATAATCAAGTGATTCGAGCCTTTAAATCAATTGCGCCTCATATTAAAGCGTACTGGTTATATGACATGAATGAAATGGTGAGTAGCGACGAGTTGCTAGGTGTTTTAAGAGATATCAAGGCCGACGGTCTTAGCTCAAACAATAAAAACTCTCAAGAACTTGTCAACAGTATCACCAAAGCTGGTTTTGAGTACCACTCATGGACTATTGATGACATACAAACTGCTGAACAATTATTGAAGTGGGGGGCGACTTCAATTACAACAAACAAGCCAGGTTATTTAAAGCAACAGCTTTCAAATAAATATACTTCTTGACGATAACTCTTAATGGGTTATAAAATGCAGGCTTTCATTTCAAGGCAAATTTGTATTTAAATGAGCAATAAATTCTCTACAAATGTCCTTGCAGCCATAATATCAGCTTTTAGCTTCTCGCTAGCAGCGGCAGCCGTACCATACTTTTACAAAGTAGGGGGTAGCGTTTTCTTGTTACTTGCTGTGCGCTATATTTTCACCCTATCTCTGTCGAGCGTTTTAGATAAGCCAACCAAAAAACGAAGAACTAAGGAAACTCGAGTAAGGTTAGTTTTAATAAGTATATTTCAAGCAATATTTGTTGGCTCATACATGTACTCTATCAAGCTGATCCCATTAAGTTTGGCAGTGGTGGTAATTTACACGTTTCCAATTATTACCTTTTTCGCTAATTCATTAATTAAGAGTAGGTCATTTGATATATTGTCGGTTTTCGCTCTACTGGCTTCTTTGCTGGGTATATGGGTGATGGTTCAGAGTGATACCAGTGACTGGAATTTGTGGGGTGTATTTTGGGGCTTGTTTGCATCAGTTGCACAGGTTTTTGTCAACATTCTATCTCGTCACGAGAGTGTAGATCCAGGATGGGGTTTAATTAAATATATTATGGTTTTGCCTATGACGGTTTTTGTATTAACATATTTTATGACTACTGCAGCACCCATAGCATCGGTGACTGCTCCGATGTTAATGTGGAGCATTGCTTCAGCTATCGGTATGAGTGGCGGTTTTTACTTTTTCTTTCACTCTATTGCAAAAATCGGTCCCGTTCGAACGGCTAATGTGATGTACTTGGAGCCAGTGTTTACAATCATTCTTGGCGTTATGTTATTGCAAAATGTTCTCGGATATTCTCAGTGGCTAGGCATGCTTATAATTTTGTTAGCTACAATTTCTCTTGAGCGATGGGGTAAAAAATATGATTAAATTTAAGGTGTCATGAGTGAAAGAATAGACATTTTATTATCAAATTTTATGGAAAACAGTATTCCTGCTCATGGACTTCCTGCTGCGGCTTATAATGATTCTGAATTTTGGAAAGTAGAATCTGAAACCGTATTTACTCAGAATTGGGTTTTTGTGGGATTTGTTCATGAACTCGAAAAGCCTGGTGACGTTGTTACATGTTCGGTTGCCGGCCAACCCTTGATTCTTATTAAGAACAATCTTGGTGAAATCAACGCCTTTCATAATGCCTGTAGACACCGCTGCCTGAAATTGGTTGATGAACCAAAAAATGTGGGAACTAAGTTGCGTTGCCCGTATCATTCTTGGACCTATAGTTTGGATGGTGAACTTATTGCAACTCCATTTTTTGCTGGAGAAGAACATCAGGTTGAGGGTTTTGAGTTATCTGAAAATGGCCTCAAGCCAGCAAGACTAGCTATCTGGCATGACTGGATTTTCATTAACCTGAGTGGCGAAGCGCCAGAATTTGAACAGTATTCAGCTCCCTTGGTTAAGTATTTTCATGATATCAACTTTGAAAAAGTTAAAGCAGTTGCGACACTTGATTTTGGTGAAATTTCAACTAATTGGAAGTTTTTGATGGAAAACTTTATTGAGCCTTACCATGTTCAGTTTGTTCATCGTACGACAACAAATCAACCACTCAAAGACCATTACACTATCGTTGATAACGTTTGTCTAGGAAGCGCTATTGACTTGGACGAAGAAGACAAAGTGAAGGGCAGCCTTTCTGTTAGCTCGCGCTACCTCACACTATTTCCTAACTTTATTATTGGTCGATATTTCCCTGACCAGATTGGGGTCTACTTAAATGTTCCAGTTGACTCAGGACACACCCAACAGAAAAGAGTTATTTATAC
>LUMD01001133.1_pt1 | contig 16508 bp, 19 predicted proteins | sample 729651 | NCBI WGS metagenome assembly LUMD01 (sample SAMN03860272, study PRJNA289734) | marine metagenome | biome: seawater column; feature: ocean; material: water; isolation source: Red Sea water column Station 34 - depth 258m | place: Saudi Arabia: Red Sea | collected 2011-10-15 | depth 258 m | reverse complement strand
CGGGTGATCGGCGCTAACGGGAAACTGACAGGGTATGCTGGTGGTTTACAGTACAAGCGCGCCCTGCTTGACCTGGAACGCAATCAAAAGCACATCTTTTAAGCATCACACTCCATGCCTGAACGATAGAATATTTTCTGTATTAACACATAGCGGTATCGAATCAGGACACCAGGGCTACACCCACGGTGCAACTGAACTAACTGGTAGACGCAGTAACCAGTTCGTCTTCGAGTTGCGCCCAATCATCTGCGTGAACGACCCGGCAGAGACAATCGAGGTTGCCGATCCAGGCATAAAGGCATAAGAACGGTATGTTATAAACTCGCGTCGCATGGGGCAGCCAGGGTGCATTCCAGATAATGGAGTCGGCCTGGTAATCCGACCATCCGTTCACATTAAAACGAAACCCATGCGGGCCCGTCAAATTAAAGTACATCTCTGATGCTTCGTGATCGTGGTCGCGGTAAAACGTGTAGGGTCGCAAAAAAAACAGGCCCATAAACAGTTTATCGCTGTGAAAGAACCCGTTTTTCGATCCGATCAAAATACAATTCATGTTTCCGTTTCTATAGCTGCCTCCGACATCGGCATCTTTGACATAAAACTGACCCAGATCTCTATTCCATTGAACAATATGTTTTGACGCATCAATAGCACTGGCCAGTGAACTCAATTGCGGCGGAATATGCTTGATTGCGACATCTAGATCGTTAGCAAATGCATCCGGCATAGATGGATCGGGCCACAGCATAGAGTCAGCTGTAAAATCCATTTCCGCCAGGCAACTAAGCGTTTGCTCCACAATAAGAGGGCCCTGGCGTGCCGACAGTGCGGAAGTGATCTCCGCAATCAGATTCAGCACCGGGGGGTCGGAATTCATGCGCAAAGCGTGATGATCGATGTCGGCAATGTACCCGACTCCCTTGGCTATTTATGTGGCATAAATTTTTCAGTCAGCGCAAAAACGAACCCACTGGCGACGAACACCGAGTGAATGATGACACGCCACAGTATCTCACCCTCCTCATAACTACTTGAATTCAAGAACACCTTGAGCAGTTCGATACTGGATATGGCCACCAACGCGGAAATGACCTTTAGTTTCAAGCCGGCAAAGTCGACTTTACCCATCCATTCCGGACGCTCTAAATCATCCTTGAAATCGATCTTCGAGACAAAGTTCTCATAACCCGCAATCGCTACCATCGCAACGAGACTTCCAATCAGGGTCAGATCGATCAGTTCCAGGATAAAAAGAGCGGTGGCCTTGGAATGAAAGATCCCGTCGGTAGAAAAAAAGTGCACGAACTCACTGATAAAACTGACCAGCAACAACACCAGCCCGAGGGCCAACCCAACAAACATCGGCGCAAGCAACCAGCGAGAGTAAAATACTGTCGATTCAACAAGCCGCTCAAACATGACTGGGATTCCTATGGATTGATGCCCGTTTCCCTGATTGTATCGTTCTATTTAGGTAACGGAAACTCGGTGTAAGTCACTTGGACCTCAGCCGCGGAACCACAATCCGCCAACACAGCCGCTTGGGCGACCTTGCGGTTGCAAACGTGTTCAAGACTGGCCTTAGGATCACCACTATGTCTCAAGATAGTTTGCGATGCGTTCCGGTATCAGCCGGAAGGCCGCAACGTTGGCCGCCTGGTCTTTGTACCCCTCGGCGAATTCGCTACCCGCTTCATCGCCGTAGTAGCGCAGTGCCATCACCAGCACCAGTTCATACAGCGATCTATCGACTTCCTCAACGAGCCCGTCGAGGATGACCGACCTGTAAGGCGGTTCCCGCCAGTCCACACACAGCGACGCGCACGGGTTGCGCTGGATGTTTTTCCACTTTAACGAGCTGCGGTCCGTAAACATATACGCCGCTCCATTTTCCCAGTGAAACCATATGGGCGCCGTTCGTGGACGGCCATTTTTGTCAATGGTGCTGATAACGCCAACGAGCGTCTGCCGCAGGAATTCTTCAACGGCTTGATCGATTTCAACCATGACTATCTCCTGGGTTATCTGTGTGGTCAGACAGGGTAAATGGCCTTTACCGTCTTGCAACTTCCCATTACTTGATTGCGTTGCCTTTGAAAAAGGTATAGCAGAATATTCCCGTTTCTAAATGCCGGATCCTATGCAGATCACTGATTCCATTATCCCATGATGATACATCGATCAAACCCATCTCCAGAGCCTGCTCCTTGACACCTTCGACCATAGGAATAATCGTCTTGTGAACAAAACTTTCCATAAGCTCAGGGTTAGATTGATCGATGTACACCATCTTGGGCTCAACCCACACCCGGGTGAACCCGGCATTTGTCATCAACGGGAATAGCTCACGCCCAATCAGTGAGTTGGCACCCAACTGGCGCTGTACCTCAATGAGGCAGTTCCAGGCCAGCAGGGCATCCTCACTTGGTGGATAAAAATAACAAGAACCATGATCCCCTTCAAACACGGTCACCGTTCCGCCAGGCTTGAGGTGTTTGCGTATTGCTGTCAGTGCAGATACTGGTTCGACCTGATGCTCCAGCAAGTGACAGACAAAAAGATGATCGAAGTAGGACGCTTCAAAAGGCAGATCGAACAGATCAGCTTCACAGAATTCCACATTGGTAATTTCCTGACGGGTAACCGCATCACGCGCTAACTCGAGTGATTTTCCCGCCCAATCAACTGCATAAAAGTAAGCCTCGGGACTGTTTTGTGCAAGCGTCAGGGTTTGTGCGCCCACCCCGCAGCCCGCTTCAAGCACCTTCGAACCTGGCGGATAGCGAAGTTCGTGATGAATCAGATGCCGCACTGACCCAGCCTGGTCATAAAGCCGTTCGGTCTCTCGTTCGGAGTAGCCGTGAACGTAATTCTGGGGATCTGGCTTTGTCACTGGTTCGAAATCGTCACCGAAGGGCGGTTGATTGCCTAAAAGCTGTAGGTTAAAAACTTGGTGGTATTAACTGTTGTGGCCGATGTTACATCACCCCCTAAACAAGGCCAGACAATACATGTAATATATAAAACCTAAACAAAACTTGCGGCAATAAATTCACACAATGTCGATTAACCCAGAAAAAGGAGCTATAGATGACAACCCATAAGGGCAGTTGTATGTGCGGTGCGGTTTCAGTAGAAGTAGAAGGTGATCCCCAAGCGATGCTGGTCTGTCACTGTAAGGACTGTCGCGCCTGGTCGGCCAGCCCGGTAAACGGTGCCGCGTTGTGGCCTCGTGACAAGATGACCGTGACCCAGGGTCAGGACAACGTGCAAAGCTATGCCCATTCAGAAGGGCATAACCGGTCCTGGTGCACAAAATGCGGTGGTCATGTATTCACGGACCACATCCCTTTTGGATTGGTCGACGTGTACGCCTCTGTGATTGAGGACTTCGACTTCCAGCCCGCAATCCACGTTAACTACGAAAGCACCATCATGCCGATCAAGGATGGGCTGCCTAAATTCAAGGACTTCCCGGAAGATTTTGGCGGCTCGGGAGAAACACTCCCAGAATAGGTTCAGCCGCATTCCTGACTACGGCGTGGGACACTGGGCTGGTTTGAATAACTTCAGCCCGGATCCTCCGCGCTGTGCGTTGCATGGTAAATTAATACGGCCACCCGATTACACGCCACGCCAAGAGAAAACACTATGAATCGAGCTCCCAGTCCCTATGATTTTTTACCGTCCGTTCCCTCATTTCAGGCATCAAGCCACGATGTCGCAGAAGGAGAGATGCTGGCTATGCCCCATGTGTCCGGAGTCTTCGGCGCCGGGGGTGAAGATGTCTCACCTCATCTTTCCTGGTCGGGTTCGCCAGATGATACACAAAGTTATGCCGTGACCTGCTTCGACCCCGATGCACCGACAGGCAGTGGTTTCTGGCATTGGGTGGTGTACGACATACCAGCCACCGTCATGGAACTGGCAAACGGCTCCGGCGCCCAGGACGGCAGTGGGCTGCCTGATGGTGCAAAACAATTAAAGAACGACGCAGGGCTTGTGGGTTATCTCGGTGCAGCACCACCACCTGGCCATGGTCCGCACCGCTACATGTTTGCCATCCATGCGTTAAACGTTGAAAACCTACCGATCAATGAAGAAGTCTCGGCTGCTATCTGCGGATTCAATATGTTCGGGACAACCATCGGGCGGGCGATTATCGTTCCGATCTACGAGCAGACGTGATCTAACCCGTCGACCGCTAGAACCGATACTGATATCTGAGACTGGCATTGCAATTAATCTATCACCCGGCCAGTAGTGCCTCGATGCGGGTGACGCTGTACTTACGGTGCCGCGGCATAGCACCCGGTACGGTTGATCTGGTAAGCACGGGACTCGAAACAGATCACCGCGGAATACTCGTTTTTACACTGCCGGATGACCATCCGGAAACACTACGTCTGGGCACCAACGACCTGACCGCCTTAAACCCCGAAGGTCGAGTGCCCATTCTGCTGCTAGCCGACGGACGCAAGATGACGCAGTCTGGTCCGATAATCGACCTGATCGAATCAACTCTCGCACCCGACAATGACATCACGTTACAACCCACTGATCCCTGGATTCGTTCCGAGGTCCAACGCATCATGTGGATCATCGCTGCCGACACACAGCCCTATCAGAACATCCCGTTTATTATTCAAGCCATGGGTGAATGGGGTATGGTTAAAGACAATCCCACCCACCATCCTTTGCGACTGCATTTCATCCGCCGCGAGTTCGGTGCGATCGAGAATCTCCTGACACAGTGTGCCGGCAAATTTGCGGTAGGCGATTCGGTCACACTGGCTGACTGCTTCCTTGTGCCTCAGATACGAAACGCCCTGCTGGCTGAAATCGATCTGCCTTCTGAGTTCCCAATTCTCTCGACTGTCTGGAACAATCTGCTCGATGTCCCCGAGATACGATCGGTACTGGACGATGCTGGCGGTATTGTTCAGCCACTGGTTTATGATACTGAACAGTTCGAGGTGTACAACAGATGAAAACCATTGATTGGTTTAAAACGTCATTTCTGTTTTCCAATAAGTACCAGGCAGCATGGACCTGGGTTGGCTGTATTCTCCTTGCGGGCTGCCTTGCACTGACAATCTATTTTTCGTTCTAAGCCAAAAGATAGCTTTACTGCTCGATGAAACCTCATGCACCCCTGACACTGGAAGAATTACAGCATGCCCAGGACAATATTCGCGGTGCCGTGGCACGCACACCACTGGTTCAGTTGAACGTCGACCTTGCGGATACCGAGATCTATCTAAAACTTGAGAACCTGCAGCCGATCGGTTCATTCAAACTACGTGGTGCAATAAACGCAATACGCAATACTGACTCAAAAAAGCTTGAAGCCGGTGTGTGGACTGCAAGTATGGGCAACATGGCCCAAGGTGTCGCCTGGGCTGCCCGTGAGATAGGCATCAAAGCAACTGTGGTCGTGCCCATAGCGTGTGAACTGGAAACTGGTGCACCCCTAGCGCCCTCACTAGCCGCCGGCGAACCCGTGACCATCACCACCAAACCCGTCCCGCGGTATGCCTCGGGCTTCAGCGGCGCACCTTCTGTTGCGGAAGAAATGTGGCCAATTCTCAGTAGTGTCGTCGATGACTCACTGCTGATGTCGGTTCACGAACTGGCTACTACCATCAGACTGCTGGTTGAACGCAATCACATCGTCGCCGAGGGTGCGGGTGCTGCAGCGGTTGCCACCGCCCTGGCTGGCCTTGCCGGTACCGGAAAGATCGCCTGCGTGGTTTCGGGAGGCCACATCGATCTTGATGAACTCAACCAAATCCTGAGCCCCCCTGATTAGGACATTACCTCCCAAGAGTTGCTAAAACAACAGATTCTAAAGAGTTGATCCTTATGATCGAGCGCAAATCTAGTTCGAGACTATAGTCTAACCAGCACACCACACATTGTTTGCGATTACACACTCCTGTGCTCAACACACCAGTGTGGCACCGTCTGCGTCAATGATCTTCTCGCCCGCCAATACATAGTCAATAATTAAGTGGATCCGATCCTTCATATGCACCTCTGTATCGCCCACAGAAAACAGGTTCTGTTCGTTGGTAATGATCGGCAGATGCATGCGGTGTGATTTTGCCAGTGTCTCGCCCTGGTCCACATGTCGCGGGATGCTGCCATCAGCAAGAAGTTTGACCAGGATCATACGGATGAAATAACCCCGACCATGCTTCTTCCGCAGACGCTTGGCTTTTAGGGTCTGCTCGAACTGTCGCCGGATGAAGATTTCAACTGGCTCCAGCAGCTCTTTATAGGTCTGATATGACGAATGGTAGGTAGGATCACGATGACGGCCGTCTTCATCCATAATCAGCCGAATTGTTTGCGTCTGCTTGTGTACCTCATACGTTTTCTGACGAAAAGCATCAGCGGTCCAATCCGCGTCGGTAATTTTCGCCGCCTGCTGTGCAAAACGAGTGACGTCTATGTCCCCGATCTTTCTGAGATCGCCGTCAAAGTTCATCGTATCCCCTCACAAAATCCTATTACTTTGCTCTACGAAAGCCAACGATCAACCTACCGACAGATATCTTGAAACTTCCCAGCAGTTTCAAATACAAGTATACCTGGTTCGTTCATTTCGATTGCGCAATGCACCCCGATTACAACACTTAAATTGATGAAGGAGATTATTTCTGATTAGAAGAGCCTAAAGCGCACTTTCCCATTTCCCTTCCGTATAAGTACCCGCCACCGTCCCCCACTGGCTGTAAACCGTGCCGGTCCATTTTTGGTTGTTCTGCCAAACACCCTCAAAACGAAGTCCGCCAGCCCACGTATAGACACCGTGCCCGTGGAACTTGCCATTCCTAAACTCACCCTCGTAGCGCTCTCCACTGGCAAACTTGAACACCCCTTGGCCATGGTATTTTCCCTCGTGAAAGGCCCCTTCGTATTCATTGCCGTTTGAAAAGAAATACGCACCCTGTCCGTGAAACTGGCCGTTCTGCATCTCTCCCACATAGCGATCCGCGTTGGCAAAGGTCTGCATAGTCGTCTCGGCAACCGCTATCGGCTTGAGAACGCTCAACAACACACATCCTACGCAGAAGCCTAGGAAAACAATCGATTGAATACTCCGGATAGGCATAGAACTATTGTTAACTGGTTGGCCTAGTTTCGCTAAGGCGAAATGATGTATAAGAGACAGGTCCACATCGTCTTGCATATTCCTCACCACGTCAGTTTACGCTTATTGGAGAAATTCATCCCAACAAAGACGCGACAACCGGGCTGTCAAATCATAGGCCACGGTATGGCCGGGGTCACCTGAGGGTAGCTCAGCGGGCACACTGTCGGTATAGGCGCTGATCAGGAACAACGGCTCACCATCGGCATAGACAATACCCGCATCGTTATAGTTCTTAGCTGTAGTGCCCGTTTTGTGTGCAACCTTAGTCCCTAGAGGTAACCGAGCTGGTATCCTGTTTCGCAAACGCTGCCAGCTCAGAATGTCGATAGCCAACTGGCATAACTCAGACGTACATCCCAGGTGGCTGGCCAGATCGTTGTCGTGCACACCCTTTACAATGAGTTCGAGAAGCCGTGCAACGTCAGCAGGTGGGGTCGAATTAGTCTTGTCAGCCGGCAGATAGCCCGCCATACCGGCAGGTGGAATACCATAGCGGTGCACCGTATCGGCCATACCGATAGACTGGCACAACGCATTGATCGCTTCGAGACCTACCAGGTCCGCTACGGCCCCAGTGCACGTGTTGTCGCTCACGATAATCATCATGACCAGAGCGTCCTGAAGCTGGATCACAAAATCACTCTGTAAATGCTGAAAACAACCGGAATCGTTGTTCTTGAAACGAGATGCCATGGTCACTGGCTGGGACAGCGAGAGCTCGCCCTCATTTACCGCCTTCAGCGCTGCCATCATGATTGCAATCTTACGGGTACTGGCCGATGGCACCACAACACTACCATAGCGCTCCATTACACCACCTGTTCTCAGATTCTTGATAAACCAGCCCGTGTGGAACGGCTGCTCATCACATAACTGGTTAAGTTCATTTGCTAGGGCGACTGACATGATTTTCAAACCTCTTGTTCTTTATCTGAAGCCTCTAGAGAAACGTTACTTTGTAATATGAATGTCTTCTCTTAAGCGTGGTGGCCAAAGCAGCTATGAATAGGCTGCATCCTGTCGGTCGTACCAACGCAACGCGAGCGGGACAAACCACGGATTTCCCGTGTACAGCGGGTGACTACGAAACGTACGATCCGCAAATACAGTTGAAGCGTCTGGTAACCCAAGAACTTGTTTTGCTGCCTTGTCACCGAGGTATGTGCCCATCGGCAGGCCAGCAAAACAGTACCCCAGCGCATAGTGCACTCCTTTATGCATGCCCAGATGCGGCCACAAATCGAATGTGCCCGCACATAGGCCGCTCCAGATTCGTGAGATCTTTACCTCGCTCAATTCAGGGAAGATAACGTCCATACGACTCTTCAGTTTATCGGCTTTCGTCGACAATCGGTCAACAGGACCACCGGTATAAGCACCCATAAGCAGGCGAGGTTGATCCGGCGCCTGCCGGATATACACCAGGTTGTTGTTGTAGTCATGAAAGGTTCGGTTGTTGGGCAGAATCCTGGTAATCACGTCTTCGGACAGAATATCTGTCGCTATCATATAACCGTGGAAAGGGATGACCCGGCGCCGCAGCCAGGGCACGGCCCGATTGGTGTACCCATTGGTGGCAACAATCACATCTCGAGTTGTCAAAACACCGCTGGGCGTATCAACTTTAAAACCGGCGCCATCAGGACGAACTGCTGTCACCGGTGTGTGGCCGATGACCCGTGCACCGGCCACCCTTGCAGCATTCAGCAACCCCAGATGGTAGAGCCCCGGATGAATGCTCCCCAGATCCGGTATCAGCGCACCCCCAACATAGCGACGCGAACTGATCTCTTCACTTTGCTCAGATTCCAAGATCATCTGAAACGGGTGACCAAGATGTTTTTGCCGCAATTCAAGTTCGCCCTTCATTGAATCGAGATGTTCAGCATTTAGTGCGCCCATGAATCGACCACAGCGTGTCAGATAACAGTGTATGTTCTCCCGGGATACCAATTCGAATACAAAATCAAACGCAGTGTCGAGTTCCCGGTACACCTGCATTGCGTAGTCAAGGCCATAGGCCTGTATCAGTGCGGAGAAACTGTGTTTGAGTGTTCGCCCAACAAAACCCGCATTACGCGAACTCGCCCCATAACCTGGGGACTGTGCTTCCAATACCACAACATCGCGCCCCGCCCTGGCAAGTGTCAGCGCGGCCGATAGACCCGTAAACCCAGAACCTACTACGACAACATCGGCGCGGTCCGGAAAATTGTCCACCGAGGACTGTGCAGGCCGAGGCGCAGCATGCCACCACCATGGTTCTTCTTGAAAGTCACCCGCTAGAAGATGATCATTCATCATGACTCAGTCTTGAGTCGCTGTGCCAGAACATTGCCAAACAAAAACCCTTTCCACCCTAATCAGTATCCACGTCGTAGTAGTTCGGGAGCCCGTCTTCACTGTGGCTGATATGAAATCTCGACAATGCTTGAACTTGCTTCTCCAACTCTGGAGAGCTGAGGCTACTTTGCGCTGGATCACGCACCCCATGCAGATAGTCTTTAGGATCCATGTGGTCCACAACACCGAGACTGCTCGAGCCCAGCGAATATCCGATCAGTTCTTGGATCTGATCCGGCAACTGTAGAGCCAGCTCCGGGGGCACGGCCATATACTGGTTCTCTTCCTGGCGCAACCAGCCCAGGTTGTAATGCAGGGCAACACCGCTTCGCGGATGGTCCGCGTGGTTCGAACCACCGCCATGGATGGTATTTCCGGTATAATTCAGCACAGAACCTGCCGGCATTTCAGTGGCCACAACTTCCTCCGGTTTTGGTACCCGGTCACTGGTTGTCGCTACAGTTAACGGGGGGCATGGACTCGCAATCGGATAGAGACCAATATCCCTGTGCAAAACCTGGCGGGTCTCACCCGGTTCAATATGCATCACGCCGGTATAGTGCACACGATAGCGGACACAATGAGGCAACAAAGCGTTGTCCGCCACTGCCAGCACCATGGGGTGAACCAACAGCGCCTGAACAGCAGTCGACTTCGCAAGCAGCGCCCCGAACCGCTTGGTGAGCTTGCCATAAAACTCTTCGTGCCCATCATGGGCTTTCTCAAAATAAGGTGCCAGGTCGGCATTTACGGCAGCAACCGTATCGGCGTTGACCGCATCACGTACAACAGCATACCCATCGGCTGCAACCGCCGCAGCAACGGCTTCAGACGATGCATCACCTGCAAATGTGTTTTTCAACTCCATCGCCTTCATTCCTTTTGAATGTGTGTTTAAAACAGCTTCTAGTCCACCGATCCAACTGGAGGCAATCTTTGCCCGGTATCTAGTATATCGAGTATCCAGCGCGTCGCTGGCGAATACACATCAATAAATACTGCCTTTTCATCACCAATAATTTGACCACCATGCGGCACATTACTCGCTGCATACCAGCCATCGCCAGGGCCGATCTCTCGCGTTTCATCGCCCACCGTCAAAAGAATCTGCCCGGACAGTACTAGACTGAACTGCTCATGCGGGTGGGAATGCATCGGGTAGATTGATCCTGGTTCAAACACCGCCCGAAGAAAATGCATATGCTCACCACTGATGATCTGAGCTTCACTGCCGTCCTCATCAAACCTATAGCGATCGATATCCTCCCAGCCAAATATCTGGCGAGGAGAAATTTCAGTACTGCTTGGGTTTTTCCCATCGTTCTGATTGTTCATACCAAATGACCCTCTCTAACCCGTTTCGCTGACCAGGCCCGCTGCGGTAATTCCGTGAACAGCAGCTGCTTCGTCGTTGTCCGACGTATCACCTGAGATACCAACCGCACCCAGGAGCACCCCTGTCTCATTTCGGATCAGAACACCACCGGGTACCGGCACAAAATTGCCCTCAGCCAGGCCGTTGACCGCCTGAATGAAGTAGGCCTGTTGTTCGGCGCGTGCCATCAGCGCCCGCGTGCCCATACCCATCGCAACGGCCGCATTGGCTTTCCCCTGGGCAATACGGGGCCGCAGCATACTGACGCCATCTTCAGACAACACCACAACCAGGGTGGCTCTTGGATCCAACACCACCACACTGACGGGTTTTAGAGCCAACTCCCTGGCTTTGGCTAAGCCGGCCGTTGCAATAATTTGGGCCTGTTCAAGCGATATGGCCATCCTCAGTTCCTCAATTCTGATTCAGTTCGGCACGATGATAACCGAATCTACCGTGACCCAAGAACCGGACTCTACGCAGCCGACACAGCGCTGTGAATACTCATCCAATGAGCCTCTAAGGCACTACACTATCTTGATGCCTCGTTCCCATTTTCACCCAGCCGTTGCCAGCTGGTTCAACAGCCAGTTCGATCAACCCACCGAAGTACAGGTGCAAGCCTGGCCGGCTATTCAGGGGGGTTCACACACTTTGATAGCCGCGCCCACTGGATCGGGCAAGACCCTGGCGGCCTTTCTTGCGGTCATTAACGAACTGGTGCGCGACGGTGAACTGTTCGGCTTGCCTGATGAAACCCGTATTTTGTACGTTTCTCCACTCAAAGCCCTGTCTAACGATATCAACCGAAATCTTGAAGCGCCGCTGGTGGGTATCACACAGGAATTACCTTCACCCAGTCCGCTGTTGATCCGATCAGCCGTACGCACCGGCGACACACCACAGGCTGAACGCGCCAAGGTACGCCGGCAACCACCGCACATCCTGGTCACGACTCCGGAATCGCTCTTTATTTTTCTGACTTCTGAGTCCGGACGTCGAATATTGCAAACAGTACGTACAGTCATTGTTGACGAATTACATGCACTGGCGGGCAACAAACGCGGCGCGCACCTGTCTTTATCCCTGGAACGCCTGGACGCCCTGTGTGTCAAGCCTCCTGTTCGTATTGGAATCTCCGCGACCCAGAAACCAATCGACCACATGGCAGCTTTTCTAATCGGTGACCGGACCGGCAACGATAAGTGTCGGATCATCGACACCGGTTTCGTGCGTGACCGAGACCTTGCCATTGAACTGCCACGCTCACCCCTTCAACCTATCATGCCCGCCGAAGTGTGGAGTGAGATCTACGACCGCCTGGCTGATCTCATTGCCGAACACCGCTCTACATTGATTTTTGTCAACACCCGTCGCCTGGCGGAACGTGTCTCCCGGCACCTTGCCGAACGCATGCAGGAACGCGGACTTCCTGCCAGTGGCGTCACCGCACACCATGGCAGTCTTGCCCGGGACCACCGTCTTGATGCTGAGCAGCGCCTCAAAAATGGGGAACTCAATGCACTGGTGGCCACAGCTTCACTCGAACTCGGCATCGACATCGGCGATATTGACCTGACCTGCCTGCTTGGCTCACCCCGGGGCATTGCCACTTTTCTTCAGCGCGTCGGCCGATCCGGTCATGGCGTTAACGCCCTCCCTAAAGGTCGCCTGTTTCCACTATCGCGTGATGACCTGATGGAATGCACCGCCCTGCTGGATGCTGTACAACGCCAGGAACTGGATGCTATTCAGCTGGTACGACCGGCCTGGGACGTGCTCGCCCAGCAGATTGTCGCCGAGACAGCAGCCGAGGAATGGCGTGTCGATGACCTATATACGGTACTTCGCCGGGCCTGGCCCTACCGGGAAACAACACGCGAGCGGTTTAACGAAATTATCCAGATGCTCGCTGATGGCTATACCACCCGTCGGGGCCGACGTGGGGCACATCTGCATCTGGACGCGGTCAACGGCAAAATACGTGGAAGACGTGGTGCCCGCCTCACTGCTATAACGAACGGCGGCGCGATACCCGACCAGTTCGATTATGACGTTGTGCTCCTGCCCGAGGAGTTTCCCGTTGGGTCACTGAATGAGGATTTTGCATTCGAGAGCCTCCCCGGTGATATCTTCCAACTGGGCAACACAGCCTACCGTATCATCCGGATCGAACTGGGCAAGGTCTATGTCGAAGATGCGAAAGGACAGTCTCCCAGCATTCCATTCTGGTTTGGAGAAGCCCCGGGACGCAGTGATGAATTATCGCTTGCGGTATCGAGGCTTCGGGCACAGCTGGACCACCAGCTCAGCGCATCAAAAGATGGCATAGCCCGAACGAGAGATTGGCTGCAGCGCACGATCGGCTTGACTGCAAGTGCTGCGGGACAGCTTGCGGAATATGCGGCCCTCGCCAAAGCCGCCCTGGGCTCCCTGCCAACTCAGCACTTTGAGCTGCAGGTCGCAGCACTGGACGACAGCATTATCCTTTCGCTAGGCCCCACCCACAGTTTTCCGTTGCTTGAAGTGGTTGATTACCTGCGACCACACAGCGTGCGGGAGGTGCTGATCCAGGCATTGCTCAATGCGCCCATGTTCCCAACTCGATGGCGCTGGGTGACGACAACGGCGCTTGCAGTCCGTCGAAATCGAAATGGCAAGAAAGTGCCTGCACAATTCCAGCGTAGCGATGCCGATGATCTACTGGCTGTGATCTTTCCGGACCAGCTCGCCTGTGCCGAGAACATCACCGGCCAACGCGAGATTCCAGATCATCCGCTGGTGGCCCAGGTGCTGTCCGACTGCCTGACCGAGGTGATGGATGTTGACGGACTACAACGGCTCATCAGCCGGCTTAATGATAAAGACAATTCGACCCCCCCAATAAAGATAACCGCCCGTGAACTCGCATGTCTGCACAGGTCGCGGAACTCGATCCAACTGCAATTGAGACCGTCCGCGCTGAGGCCTGGCCCGATCCACAGAACGCCGATGAACTCCACGATGCACTGGTGTTATCCGGGTTTCTTGAAACGGGCGAGATCCGTGATTCGCTGCCTGAGTGGTCCAAGTATTTCCAACAACTGGTGCTCGACAAACGCGCAACCGCACTGTCGCTCGCGTCGGGGTCCGTACTCTGGACCAGTGCAGAACGGCTGTCACAGCTGGCACGGTGTGTGAGTGGGGACTACTCGCTGCAACCGGTTATCACGCCTACGGAGCCCGCTACTGCACAGCTGGAAGATCCCGAGTCCGCTGCAACACAGGGACTGGTTGAAATTATCAGAAGCCGGCTCGAAACGTTGGGGCCTGTCACCGCCACAGCACTGGCCAAACCGCTGGATATAGACAAAAGACTTGTCAGTCGGGCACTGCTAACACTCGAGACCGAAGGATTCGCCATGCGAGGGCTATTTCGCGTCAACTCGATCAGTGCTTGTGAAACCCGCTTTGGCGACAGCGAAGAATGGTGTGAACGCCGTCTGCTGGCACGCATCGGCCGTTACACCATCAAAACCCTGCGCAAGCAGGTCGAGCCCGTACCCCCAGGCGCGTTCATGCGCTTTGTACTGCAGTGGCAGGGCCTTTCCGGTGAAAAACAACGCGGGCCTGAGGCACTGCGCGATGCACTCTATCGATTACAGGGATTTGCGGCCCCCGCCGTGGCTTGGGAATCATCCTTATTGCCACACCGAATTTCGGGATACAGTCACAATCAGCTCGACCAACTGCTCACCGCCGGTGAGTTTATGTGGCTGCGCCCCTTTACACCCGTCAAAAGCACACGCCGAATTGGACCAGTCCGAAATACGCCGATCATGTTTTTTGAGCGCAGTCAGATCCAGAGCTGGTTGCCCTGGATCACACACCCTGACCTGAGCACCGGCAAGCTGACAAACTGGGCCTCACTATCGGGGCAGGCCAGCCGCCTGCGAGATGTGCTGTTATCAAACGGAGCATCATTTTTTACCGATCTGATGTCGATGACCGGCCTGTTGAGGAGTCAACTCGAAGAGGCCCTGGCAGAACTTGTCGCCTGGGGCATCGTCACGTCGGACAGTTTTGCCGGTCTGCGCGTACTGATTGCACCCTCATCCAAACGGCCCGGTGGCGGACGCGCCCGCCGACACCGCTCCACAACGGTGGAGACGGCTGGCCGCTGGTCTCTGATTGAACAGACACTCTCCCATCAAGCTGCACTGTCCAACGGACCCTCGGAAAACGACCCAATTGTGCCTGTTCAGAATTTCCCGATCGAACCCGAACAGATCGCCGTGGCTTTACTCGATCGTTACGGGATCGTGTTCCGGGCACTGCTGATTCGTGAACACCGTTCACTGCCGCACTGGCGGGAACTGGCCCGTGCTTTCCGCCGGCTCGAAGCCAGGGGTGAGGTTCGAGGTGGCCGTTTCGTTAACGGATTTAGTGGCGAACAGTTTGCGTGGCCTGAGGCAGTAGAACGCCTGCGCGAGTTCCGATACCCAGATAATCAAACTGACACTTCACGACCGGTGATTGTGTCTGCTGCAGACCCAGTGAATCTGCATGGCATCACCACACCGGGAGACAGGATTGCTGCGGTGTCTGCTAATCGCTTGCTTTACAAAGATGGTGTCAGTATCGCTCAGTTGGTTGCCGGAGAATTTCACTGGCAGCTGCCACCCGACCCCGCGACCGAATGGTCTGCCCGGCAGCTGTTGATTCGAAACGACCCGACGACAGCAACGGTAACCAACCTGCCTCGAACCCTTTCGAGTTAGGTGCGCTCGTCAAACTCTTGTTGCCCGAATAGAAAGTCGGCTTCTGCGGTCCAGATTTTTCCATCGTGCCGCAGCAAAGTAATACCTCCGGCTGTGAACCGGTCGACAAAGGACTCATGTTCAACCTCATCCCACAGTGACCTGAAGTGACGCTGGATCAGATCGCGAAATGCGATGGTGATGTGCGGATGAAAAGCACGCAACGCCTGTTCGCCAGAGCCGACGATCTGATGTTCTGTCAGCGTTTTAATCAGATCGTGTTGAATCAAGGACAAAGCCTGATTTTCAATTACACGGACAAATACCACCCGGGGTGGAAAACAGCCAAAACCACCCAGCTCAATCGAGAAAGGGGAGTAACTCGAGGCAAACTCAGTCAGAACCTGCTTGAGACCCCCGACCTGATCCAGTGCCAGTCGAAACGGTGCTTGCAACGTGATGTGCGGAGGTGATCGGAGCGCTGCACGGCTATGGTACGCGGTATGTGCCCTATTCTGGAGTGTCTTTACCGCATCCGCTTGCGGTGAGGGCAGCACCACGGCAATGTAGTAGAGCGCCTTCAAACCCGACACACCCAATATTCACTTTGGGCTAGCAAGTTCAAAACCAACCGTAGCGGCTTGTTCTTGATAACCCTCTATTAAATTTATCCGGCAGTTTCACCTGCCGATCGCGTAACCCACTTCTGAAACACCGGTGCCCTAGGTGGCTCTAACGTGGTATCCGTTTTGCAACGCGCTTTGAGTTCTTCAACGGTTCCGCCAAAATTAAACAAATCTACCTTGCCGCGTTCAGAAGACATCTGTCTACGCAGATTCGTGGTGGCAGATTCATCAACAGTCAGATCCGACTGCAGCACCAC
>LUMD01000445.1_pt1 | contig 16520 bp, 16 predicted proteins | sample 729651 | NCBI WGS metagenome assembly LUMD01 (sample SAMN03860272, study PRJNA289734) | marine metagenome | biome: seawater column; feature: ocean; material: water; isolation source: Red Sea water column Station 34 - depth 258m | place: Saudi Arabia: Red Sea | collected 2011-10-15 | depth 258 m | reverse complement strand
ATATACAGCATATTTATCTGGTTGAAGACAGTAACGGGCTGCTATTGCTTGATGGATGTAGCCGTGCCGATGTAGATAAGGTGTGTCAGTTTATTACGCAAACCTTAGGGCGCCCGTTAAGTGATTTAAAGCTGATTGTGGTTACACACATGCACCCCGATCATGCCGGAGGTGCCATTAAGCTGCGTGAGCGAACTGGCGCGCAGGTGGCATCTCATCCTAAAGCCATCAATTGGTATGCTGGGTTTGCTGGGCGTACTGCTCACGGTATAGATTTGCTGCTAACCTGGTGGGTGGCTAACCGTATTGGGAAGCCAAGAATGCCCATATGGTACAACCCGATACTAACGCCAGATATGACCCTTGCCGACAACCAACCACTGCCCGGTTTCCCGGATTGGCAGGTCATGTATACGCCAGGTCATACCGATCACGACTTAACGCTTCAGCACATTCCTACGTATCAGGCTTACATTGCCGATGTTTTGGTACAGGTGAAAGGTGAATTAGTACCACCGTATCCGTTATGCCACCCAAATCAATATCGCGAAAGCTTAAAAAGGCTGGCTCAGTCACATATTGATACATTCTTTTGCGCCCACGTGCCGCCCACTAAAAAGTCGGATATCGATTTTGAACACGTTATCGAAAACGCACCGCGCAAGCCCAAGAATCACTGGCATTCCAGTAAGAACCGCTGCTTAGTCATAAAGCAGCGTGTTTAGCTGGCACTGCCCTTGCTTTTCTGCCTTAACAACCACATTAATCCTATAAGCATATCTATAATAATGTGAAGGCAAAGAAGTAAGAGCAGCCCTCTTTGCACATTATTTTTAAAGGGTTTAAGGTTCAAGCGAATAGGAACTGCAAAGGCAGAATACAAACAAAATAATGCAAAAAAATATCGCTACGCTTTTTGACAAGACTCGGGCAATGGCGTCGCTAACTGGCGACAAACTTAGCAGTGTGTTTAATAAAGAAACCCACCGATTCACCATTACTGGGCTTAGTCGAAGCGGCAAATCTATGCTGTTCACCAGCCTCATTACTATGCTGAAAAGCCGTAGCGAAGAGGGCTATGCGTGTTTGCCTCTGCTACGTTATTTGCCGCCATCCCAAGTGCTTGATATGCGCATAGAGCCCATTGAAGGCTATAAACCATTTCCACATTTGCAAAACATTGCTGATCTTGAAAACGGGCAATGGCCTAAGGCCACCGAAGAAGCATTCGGTTTTAAGCTGGTGGTGCGTTTAAAAGAGACTGCCTCACTTAAGCGTCATGTACTCCCGCACAGCGATGTGGTATTTGAATTTATAGATTACCCCGGAGAATGGGTGACCGACATTCCCATGCTAAGTAAAACCTATGCCCATTGGTCAGACTCTGCGTGGGCGCAGCTTAGTAGTGGCCCGCAGCAGTATTTTGCTAACCAGTGGAAAGCGTTTGTTAATCAGTTTGATTTTGAGCAAGAGCCAACCGAACAGCGTATTCAGCTTCTGGTTAATGCCTATCGCGATTATTTAGTAGAAGCTAAGGCCAACGGTATCTCTCTTCTTCAGCCAGGTAGTTTTTTATTGGAGTCGAGCGATTTCGACTGGCAGGCGTTTGGCTTTACGCCACTGCCGTCTAGCATTACCAGTGACGTGTCACACCCCTGGTTTAAAGTGTTCAATAAGCACTTTGCTAAATTCCAAAGTGGGTGGTTAACGCCGTTGAAGCAGTCCATTTTTAAAGAGACCGACAAGCAGATAATTCTTGTCGACTTGTTTGAAGGGCTTAACCACAGCAGGCAGCATTTGTATCAGCTGAAGGAAACCCTGAGTCACTTGGCAGATACTTTTGTGTACGGGCAAAGTACCTGGTTTTCTCGCAATGTGCTGAAAAAAGAGCAAATTGGCAAAGTGGCGTTTGTGGCTACTAAGTCTGATCTTGTGCCCGTCAGTCAGCGCGCTAACTTACTTAATTTACTTACCCAAATTACCGAAGGAGCCAGAGCACGGTTCGATGGTAAACCTATTCAGTTCGAGCATTTTCTAGTGTCTAGCATGCAAGTGACCGATGAGGGTAGTAACGACGATGCTATTCGTTATAAAGACGCCGATGGCCGCTATGTAGAATCTACGTTCGAACCTATTCCCAGCACTCTGAAAGAGATGGAAGAGGGTAGCCATTTTCCAGTACCTGATGTGAGTGTGCCTAGCGATTTTAAGGCGCGCATTTTAGCGGGTAAGGGCGTAGACAGATTGCTTCAGTTTTTACTGGGCAAAGGAGAGTAAGAATGAGCGATAAACCTTATAAATTTGACGAAAGCCCAGAGCAGGTAAGCCAGTCTACGCTTAGAAGCGATGCAATTTACGGCAATGCCGATGAGGAAGCGCAGCGCAATACGGCAACTGGGTATGGTAAACCCAATAATGACAGTGAAAGTGATGCGGTAAAAAAGCCGCAATACAAAACCAAAGTTAAAACGCAAACTTTAGATATAGCGCAGCCTGAAACCAAACTTCCCAAGCAAGTTGCTGAAGATATATGGGAAGTCGACGCCAAAAATAGTGGCCTGTCGTTAGGTGCGGCAACACTAGGGTTTGGTGTGTTTTCCTTAATTGGATTTTTCGTATTTGAAGCTTATACCACCCTTGCGGCAAACGTTTCTGAGCACCCCATAGGTACAGGTGTACTAGGCGCGCTATTAGTTGGGTTTGTTAGCTGCTTTAGCTTTTTGAGTTTTAAAGAGTGGCGAGGCTACAAGCAAGTAAATACGGCAATGGAAGATGCAAGCGTTATCCGAGACTTGCTGGCTAGTAATGGGACAGAGCCTTCAGCGCAAAAAGAGCCTTCAGCGGGAACAGAAGCATCGCCACAGAAAATTGATCGCGTGCTTAGCCAGCACGGCAAACGCTTTTCGCGTGGTTCTTATGCAGCGCATTGTTTCGAGCGTTACAAGCAACAGCTTCAAGACGACATGACAGGCCCTGAACGATTAGGCCTGTACGAAGACACGGTACTAAAACCGGTTCAGGAAAAGGCGCACAAGGTGCTGAATAAAGAGTCGGTGACCGCCGGAAGCCTTGCGTTTATAAGCCCAAATAATCTTATTCAAACATTCGCGGTGGTATGGATTAGCTTTCGTACCATTCGTCGAATGGCCCGAGTATACGGACTAAGACCAAGTACAGCAGGGAACTGGAAGTTGCTCAAAGTGTTGGCGCAAAACATTGCGGCGCAAGGCGTGTTTGACTTAGCTACCGACGAAGTCGCCAATCAAATTGGCGGCAGCCTATCTGCAAAGTTTATGGAGAACTCTGCTGAAGCGATTGCTGCGGGGGCGCTCAACGCCCGTTTAGGGCGAGCGTTGATCAAGCTGCTTAAATAGCGCGTCTTGCCTGCTTGTTGGGGCTGCGCTATTAATTTTGCGCAGCCAAACTACAACAACAGTGTGTTAGCGAGAACCCCATAAGGTTGCAGTCATTACGTTATAGCGCCTTTTTAGTGGGCACTACCACGTTAGCAAAGATTAATCCCGCCACTAGCGACATAAAGATAAGAAATACTTCCTGTCCCAAATGGTCGGCCTTTACAAAGTCCTGGCCCGTCATAAAGGAGTTCAAGCCAATATAGGTTTTAGACCCCGGCACCAGCACTATAAGCCCGTGCATAGCCACAATGGTTGCGGGTTGGTTAGCAATGCGGGTGAACGCATTAGCAAAAATACCTAACGCAAACGCACCCACGAACGCGCCTAGCCCAGGGCTCATGTAATCAGAGCTCCATGCGGTAGCACTGTAGGCAATAAATGCTGCCGCCAATGCCCATGGAATGTGTTTAATACGCGTTCTGAATATCGCAACTAGTGCAATACACAGCAAGAACACCGCCAGCCATGTAGCCCAGTAAGGCAGCGATTCTGCAGGGGTATACACGTTTTCACCAAACGCACTAAAGCCTACCGACACACCCAAAAAAGCACCGAAATAAAGCTTAAACAGCTGCATGATGGCGTCCATAGTACGAGCCGTGCCCGACACCATGTTCCGCGATGAAAGCTCAGCAAGGCCCATCGTTAGCGCTAGTCCGGGTACAAACACAATTACTGATGAAAGCACTACCAGCGGAATGTTAATGCCAGGGTCAACGTACTGACCAATAGCGCAGGCAAGAATACCGCCAACGAACGCGGTGACAGGCTCTAGCATTAAGTTTACGCGTTTAGACTGCTGCGCCCATAAGGTCCAAAGATAAGCCACAATACCCAAAGCGCCCGACCAGCCGATTTCGCTCCAGCTTGCACCCATTAGCATAGCAAACGCGCCGGTGGCCATAGCAAAGGCAATACCTGTAACCCATTTACCGTAGGGGCTGCCCATGGCGTCTATTTCATTTAAGCGCTTGTCAGCTTCACTTAAGGTTAATTTGCCTGACAGAAGTTCACTGGCCAGTTCATCGGTGAGCGACAACGCATTCATGTCCAGTTCACCAGGAAGCAAACGCGCAGCATGGTTGTATTCGTCTTCGTGGCGGTCGCTCCAGATAACAAAAGTTAGCGAAGTTGGCGTTGAAATAAATGAAGCGTGTACACCTAAATACTTAGCAACTTCGCCAAGGTAAGCTTCAAGACGGAACGCAGGGGTACCGTACTTGTGCAGCATTTTGCCTAGCTTCACTATAAATCTACGAATTTGAATAAATTCAACGGTATCCAACGCACTGCCCTTTAGTTTTGATAAATCTAATATGAGATAAATGAGACAAAAAAGCCAGACGCATAGGTAAAGTGTCTGGCTAAAATTTGGGCGGATTGTACGGAGGGTTTTGCACGAAAGCAAAACAAATTTTCTCTTATTTCCCCTTAAAAAAACTAATCGTTCAAAGGGGTAGAAAAGTGATGAATTAAACTACGTTTTTCACAAAACAAAATGCTTTTCCTATGCCTAAGTGCGCTGTGTGAAAGGCATCCAGTCTTTCCAAACAGGCTCTAATCCATTCATTGAAAGGGCGCTTACGACGTCTGACACAGATCGGTTGTCGTCAATATCGAATTGATTTAACGCCTTCGATGGCGCGCTGTAACCGCCAGGCTGTGTTTGCGAGGCTGCACTCATAGACGTTATGCCAAGCGGCATTACGCCATCCCGAAATACCGCCGACTCTCGGGTAGACAGCGAGAGTTCGGCTTGAGGGTTAAATATGCGGTGGGCGCAGATGAGCTGCAGCAAATCTCGCTCGTTAGGGAGTTTGCTATTGGTGAGGGCGTTGCCGCCGGTGTTGTTACCTTCGCAGCTACGCAGACGCGGAAAGGCAATAGATACGCGGCTTTGCCAATAGTGTTGCTGTATTAATTTGCCATGAAGGGCGGTCATAGCGCTATCAACCCGCCAGTCTCCCAAACCCAGTAGTGCACCAATACCTATTTTATCAATACCCGCTTTCCCTATGCGATCAGAGGCCTCTAAGCGCCATAAAAAATCCTGCTTTTTACCTCGAGTGTGGTAACTGGCGTAGTGCTGCGGTGAGTAGGTTTCCTGATACACCAACACCGCATCTAACCCCAGGTGCTTCAAGGTTTCATATTGTTCGCGCTTTAAAGGCTGTACCTCCATCATAAGGTAGCTCACTTTTTCGCGAATGGCGCTTAGTGTTTGCTCAAAATATTCCATCCCCACTTTGGTTTCATGTTCGCCAGTAACCAGTAACACCTGTGAAAAACCTAAATCTTTGATGGCTTCAATTTCGGTCAACACTTCGCTTATAGACAGGGTTTTGCGCTTTATTTTGTTACCCATGGTAAAGCCGCAATAGGTACATTCGTTGGCACACAAGTTTGACAAATACAAAGGTACAAACAGCTGCATGGTGTTGCCAAAGCGATGACGAGTCATTGCTTTAGCGCGATAGGCCATGGCTTCTAAGTACATAGCGCCAGCGGGAGAGATCAGCGCCATAAAGTCATCTAGAGACAGTGTATCTTTACCTAGCGCTCGTTCTACGTCGCCCGCTGCTTTGCTGTTTATCGACATAGCCAAATGCGACAAGTCTTGCTGCATTAATGCCTGTGCTACTTTCATACCGCCGGCTCCAAAAAGGCGGTAAGCGGGCTAGAGGCTTGGGCAAAACTGCTGGTAGCACCAAGTCCAGCTTCAAAGGCTTTTCGCCCAGTTTCTACGGCGCTTGCGAACGCTGCTGCCATAGCAACTGGGTCCTTAGCCGTGGCGATAGCCGTATTTACCAGTACCGCGTCTACTCCCAGTTCCATGGCCGCCATAGCTTCGCTCGGCTTACCTATGCCTGCATCTACAATGACGGGTATCGACGCTTGCTCAACAATAATTTGCAAAAAGGGTTTGGTTTGTAATCCCTGATTGCTCCCAATTGGCGCGCCCAATGGCATAACGGCAGCGCAGCCTACCTCTTCTAAGCGTTTACATAAAACGGGGTCTGCTCCGCAGTAAGGCAAAACGTGAAACCCTTTTTTAACCAGTGCCTCTGCGGCAAGCAGGGTTTCGATGGGGTCGGGCAACAAGTAGCGTTGGTCTGGATGAATTTCCAGCTTCACCCAAGGGCTACCTAATGCTTCATAAGCAAGTTCAGCGGCGAATATGGCTTCTTTAGCGTTCTTAGCTCCCGACGTATTCGGCAAAAGAGTAACGCCCAATGCTTTTAATGCCGAAAGAGTTTCATCTTGTGAGCTATGGCTGGCGACACGCTTCATCGCCAAGGTCACCATGCTGCTCTTGGCTGCCTGTACCGCGCTTTTCATGGTGTCTGGGTTACTGAATTTGCCCGTACCGGTTAACAAACGTGAAGGGAAGGTGTGATTTGCGAGCGTTAGCATTTTAGCCTCCTGCCACTAGGGTGAAGATATCCACGGTATCGTTGTTACTTAAATAGGTCGTCGGCCATTCTTGCTTGCTGACAATAGCCGCGTTTTTGGCAACGGCAGTGCCTTCGTCTTTCAATTGTTTAAGGGCAATTAACTCGCTAAGTGATATAGGAGAAATCACGCTCATTGGTTGGTTATTCACGTTAATGTTGATTTGGGTCATTGGCATACCTCACAAGAAGAAGAGGGGGGCAGCTTGAAGCATTGCAGCGTACCGAGGCCTGCATGGGCGTTTACGTAGTGCCCCCATTTAATATCGGCATCGAAGCCTCTTGCCAGAAATAACAAGGCTTGGGTGGATTGGTGGCATGCTGCCATGCCGACTACGGGGCCAAGTATCCCTTTGCTAACGCAATCTTCGCGTACGGCGACGTTATTTACTAAGCACTCGTAGCAACCGCAGGTGACTGAGTTTTGAGGCAAGTTCAGCGCCTGCCAGGTAAGCCCGCTGGCTGCTGCAATAAAAAGCGGAATAGACGCGCGAAACGACGCCAGGTTTATCTGTTTTCGTACCGTGACGTTGTCGGTGCAATCCAGCACGCAGGTGGCTGAAGCAATTAACGTTGGTAAGTTGTTACTATCAGCAAATAAGCTTTTAAACTGGATGTTTAGATGCGCGTTCACTTTACGCAACTCGTTGTAAAGCGACTTGGCTTTAAGCTCGCCTAAATGCATTTCGTTATAGCTTACTTGGCGCTGCAAATTACTGATGTCGACGGTGTCACCATCTATAAGTGTAATGTTGCCCACGCCAGCACCTGCTAAATAGCGGGCGGTTAGGCTGCCTAATCCACCTAACCCCACAATAACGGCGTGCGAACTGGCCAGGTTAAACTGTCCGTCGTGATCAATGCAATCGAGCAAAAGTTGTCTGCTGTAGCGACGTATATCCTGATGCTCAAGCTTTCGGCTTACCGAGTGACTAATTGAATGAGTAGCTGAATGGCTAAGCAAACCCTGCCTCCTGAACTAATGCTTGGTAGGCTTTCAGCGGGTGTGCTGCCTGAGTGATTGCACTTACCACAGCTATGCCGTTAACACCGGTTTTAGCAACATCGCTTATGCGCGATAAGTTAATACCGCCAATAGCAACGGTGGGAATGCCATCGCAAAGCTGCACATACTTTTCTAAACGTGCTACACCTTGCGGCTTTGAAGGCATGTCTTTGGTATTGGTGGGAAATATATGACCAAGGGCAATGTAAGACGGGTTTAAAGCGCGAACACGCTGAATTTCAGCGAAGCCGTGTGTTGATATTCCAAGCCGTAAACCTGCACTACGGATGGCGTTTAGGTCTGCGGTGTCGATATCCTCTTGTCCCAAATGCACACCGTAAGCCCCAAGTTCTATGGCCAGCTCCCAATAGTCATTAATGAATAATTGGCAGTCGGTGTGTTTCACCAATTCTATTGCCTCTTTTATTTGCTGACGAATGTCTTCTTGAGAGCCCTGCTTAACCCGCAGCTGCATGATTTTTACACCCGTTGGCCAAAGGCGGGCTATCCACTGCACGCTATCTACCACAGGATAAATGCCTAATTTGGTCTGGGTGAGCGCTGGAAAGTAGGCTTCTTCACAAGACGAGGCTTCAAGAAGGGTATCCTTATCCCGCTCTTTTTCATTAGCAGTGGCGCCACGTTGGTGAAAGGACACCAGCGGAAAGCTCTCTGGTTTTGCGGGAAAGCCGTTGGTTCGTGCAAAGTAGGCGGTTAATTCGTTACTTATGGCGTTTGCGTTAGCCGCTGCGCATTGCTTTGGTAGTGTATGGTTGCGAACTTCGCTGACGTAAGCATTAGCAAGCGTAAGTGCGTCTTCAATGCAGTAGTCGTGCACAATGAATGCCGCTAATGCGCTGGCTAACATACAGCCTGTGCCGCGAAGGTTGCCGTTAGCGTATTTCGGCTGGCTAAAACGAAGAGTGTGAGAGGCACAAACAAAAATATCGCTCACGTTTTTTTGCCAGTGGGCGTGACCGCCCTTAATGTATACGCTCTTTGCGCCTTTACCCCTTAGCCGATTGATTGCAGTTAGCAAGCTCGCTTCATCAACAACAGGCAAATGGGTGAGCCACGCAAGCTCATCGATATTTGGCGTAACGATATCTACCGTATTCAACAGTTCGTCAACTACGCTTTCGCTTAACTCACTCAGCACCCCACCTGACGAGGTCGACAGTACAGGGTCCCATACAACGAAGGGGCGAGGGTTAGATGTTTTTTGAATACGTGCACACAACAACAGCGCTTGCTCATCATTAGCAATAGCGCCAATTTTAATAGCGCGTGGTGGCGTATCTTCAAACAGCACCTGCCACTGTTGATTTAATGCCGAAGCGCACATGCTTTCCTTACTAAGCATAATTGAGTTGGACTGCACGGTAAGCTGTGTAGTGAGCACACAAGCATGGATGTTCAGATCGGCTAACGTAATGGCGTCGCGGGTAACGCCCGCACCGCCGCTACAGTCAACGCCTCCCACACACCACACTACAGGTAGTGGAGTGGTGGGGTGGTTTAATACAGGATTAATCGATGCCTTACCTGTCATGGTAGCTCTACCTTGCTATCTGCTTTGTGGTAAAGCTGAGCGCCCGACTGGTTAAATGCATCGGCCATCTCTTTCATGCCTTTTTCTTTCTCAAACTCTTGCTGCTGCGCTTGTTTAGCCACATCGCGCACTTCCTGAGAAATTTTCATACTGCAAAATTTAGGGCCGCACATAGAGCAGAAATGCGCAACTTTGCCAGACGCCTGCGGCAAGGTTTCGTCGTGATAAGCGCGCGCGGTATGTGGGTCGAGAGCCAGTCGCGAATTTGTGCACCTGGGTGGCCTTTTGCCAAGTCGGCAGCGTGGGCTGCAATTTTGTAGGTGATCAGCCCCTGTTTAACGTCTTCTTTGTTAGGTAGGCCCAAATGCTCTTTAGGTGTTACATAGCACAGCATTGCGCAGCCATACCAACCAATCATGGCGGCACCTATACCTGAAGTGAAGTGATCGTAGCCAGGAGCGATATCGGTGGTGAGGGGGCCAAGGGTATAAAACGGCGCTTCGTGGCAGTGCTTAAGCTGCTCTTCCATGTTCGCTTTAATCATATGCATTGGCACATGCCCCGGGCCTTCAATCATTACCTGAACATCATACTCCCAAGCAATTTTCGTCAGCTCACCAAGGGTACGTAATTCAGAGAATTGCGCGTCGTCGTTAGCGTCAGCTACGCTACCAGGGCGCAGGCCATCACCTAGCGACAGCGCCACATCGTACTTAGCGCAAATTTCGCAAATATCGTGAAAGTGCTCATACAGAAAGCTTTGCTGGTGGTGGCTTAAGCACCACTTTGCCATTATCGAGCCGCCGCGCGATACAATGCCGGTAACCCGCTTTGCGGTAAGGTGTACGTATTCAAGCAGCACGCCAGCGTGAATGGTGAAGTAGTCTACGCCTTGCTCGGCTTGCTCAATTAGGGTGTCTTTAAACATCTCCCACGTTAAGTCTTCGGCTACACCGTTTACTTTTTCTAGCGCTTGATAGATTGGGACGGTGCCCAGGGGAACAGGGCTATTTCTCAGCAACCATTCGCGTGTTTCGTGAATGTTTCTGCCGGTAGATAGATCCATGATGGTATCGGCGCCCCAGCGCGTTGACCACACTAGCTTTTCTACCTCTTCTTCAATAGATGAAGTAACGGCCGAGTTACCAATATTCGCGTTAATTTTCACTAAGAAATTACGCCCAATAATCATTGGCTCTAGTTCAGGGTGATTGATGTTACATGGAATAATGGCACGGCCTGTAGCCACTTCCTGACGTACAAATTCAGGCGTAATGGTGTCGGGTAAATTCGCGCCAAAGTGTTCGCCTTTGTGCTGCTGCGTCAGTTCGGCATCTTTAATGTCTTGGCGACCCATATTTGCCTGTTTTTGCTTTTAGTGGTTTGCGGCTGCGAATAAAGCGGAAATCTTCGGTAAATATGTCGTTTTCACGTTCTTTTGCAAAGCTTGAGGAAACGCCCTCCAATTCAAGGGTATCGTTACGCTCCTCAATCCACTTTTGTCGAAGCGGGCTTAAGCCTTTATGAACGTCGATATTTTCTGACGGGTCGCCATAGGGGCCTGAAGTGTCATAAACCGGAATAGGCGGATTTGGCTCTGAAATAGGGTTGTCTTCAGTACCACCCACTAAACTGTCGTGTTGGTGAATAAGGCGCATGGCCACACGTATATCGTCACGGCTGCCACATTCGTAGTGGCGTGTTGAATTTGGGTAAGCTTCGCCCGCAAGTTCATTAATGAATTGTTGTGCTTGTTGGCGCTGTTCGCGTCTGTTCGACATAGCATTTTACCTTATAGATTTAGGTTCAAAAAATGCTTGTCAGGAGTGAAGGAGAATACAATGTGTAGGTGTGATAGGACAGATGCCCATAACGTTAGCGGGTTGTTTGTAAAGGTTCTGGTGATAGTCACCTTTTGCCTTTTTGCTCTTACCTTTGATGATGTTTACTTGGCGATAAACTCTAACAATCTACTTTAAGCTATGTACCGTACCGTTAAGCTCGACATTCTTATCTTAAAGTTTACACATGTTGTTTTTACAAACTTCGTAGCAACAATATTTAAAATCTTTTGCTCTTCAGTGTTATCAAACAACAGCTTATTACCAACAATGTATCATCAACAGCAAAACAACGTCGCTTCACAGTGCCAAACTATCGCTTAACATTGTGCACATTGTATTTTCTTGTTCCCTTCGCAGGTACTAGCCTGATCAGGTTCTACGGATCCCACTTTCGCGGTCTCAGCTTACTGGGTTACCAGTGAAGCACTCCGACAAGTTGCTTAAGTCAACTCGGGTTGTTGTTGAAATAACCCGAGTTGAGAATTCCTTTTTACTATATCTTCAATTTTACGGTTAATACAAGTACAACCAGAAAGCTAAACGAATATTCATTTAGCTGGCTAGCTGCTGACCTTCCTTGTAAAGTTGAAGGGCTGTGGCAGTGTCATGCTTGCGTTCGCTAATTGCAGACAGCAGCAACAAATCTTCTTTGCGCGATTTCATTTTAGTGGCTTTAAGCAGCGCTTTTTCCGCCAACACATCATCGCCTGAGTTGAACGCAACCTGACCTAGTGTGGAATACAGCGAAACGTTATCTTCATCTTGCTTTATCCAGCTTTCAAGCAGTCGTAGCGATGGCGATGCATCAGGAATATTAAGTTGCGTGAACAGCGGAAACAGGGCGCTATTCGGGCCACGTTTTTGCCATTCAACTAGCAAGTTCTGTGCGTCAGCATGCATACCTTGGTCAAGCAACTGTTGAATGTAAGCCGCGCGGTAAGCATCGTCATGACGAAGCTTGCGGGGTAGGGTTTCCCAATATGATTTAAGCTCGACAGCGCCTTGTTTACTGGCAATTTCCGCAAACTTACCTTTGGCAATACGCTGGCTCCATGCGGTGTAATCAGCCTTGGGCAATGCTTTACGCCAGCCTGACAAATTCTCCTGAAGTACTTGCCACTTACCTAACTTGGCAAGAATTTGCGCTTTCAACTGCACAACCTGCTTGTTCTCGCGCTCTTGCTCGTCAAGCTCGTTAAGTTTTTCTAGTGCCGCATCGTATTTTTCTTCAGCCATATCAATACGCGCGTGCATGACTGTTGCGGCTACTTTTGCTTTTGGAAAATCAGTTGCCTGAACAAGGAAATAACGGGCTTTGGCTAAGTCGTTATTGGCAAAAGCAATTTGCGCTGACGCCAAATAGTTAACGCCTTCGAAATCGCCGTTGGTGGTTTTGCTTAGCGCCTTCTGAGCCGTATCAAAGTCACCTGCAGCCATTGCGTGTAAGCCGTCGTAAAACGCACGCTTACGTTTGCGCTCACCTAAGGTGCCAAACCATTTATGTGAGCCTGTGATCAAGCTTAACGCCCACAATACAAGTCGAGATAGTACGTACCAGGCAATGATGGCACCTATCACTAAAATACAAAAGCTGATCACCGTCATTTCAACAGCGGTGTTACCTAGTGATATCAGTACGTAGCCCTTATCGCCTAGCAACATCGGGCCAACAATGAGTGCAACAACGAATGCGGCTAATACCGCAAGGGCAATAGCTAACCATTTCATAGTGCACTTGCTCCTTGTCCGAACACCTGCTTAACGCGGCTATCCAGTAAACGCTCTAGCGGCTTTTGTGACGCTAGCTCTGTTGGGATAGGTCGCGAAATATCGGTAGCACTTAAATTTTGTAGTGCATCAACAAAGCCGGTTACCTGGCTCTTTTCAGTGTCGAATTTTTCCGTAATTAGGGTTTGCGCGTACTGCAGCGACTGGCTATAAAGACCAGAATCGCCTTGAAGCGCTGCGGTTTGCGCATGCATAAGCTGTAGGCGAAGTTGTTCTTTTGCTAAAAACTGCGCTTCCAGGGAAAGCACTGGCTCAACCGGGCCTTCAATAGTTTTCACCGTAAGAAAATCGTTCACCAACGAACGCCACACTTTAGCAAGGTTTTCCTGCCAGTCGTCAGTAGACTCAGACAACGTAGTGTCTTCTGCATTGGCGTCTAGGGGTTTTTCAAAGGTATCAAGTGGTAGCTTATCTATTTGCGCTATCATGCCTGTAAGTGCAAGGGCTACGGAACTTTGTGATACAGGGTTAAGCTGTTGAAGTGTTTGAATGTCTTCAGCGAGTGTTGCACGAACAGGTAGTACCGACGGGTCGGCCAGCGATTTTAATCGCTTATCTGCATTAACCAACAGCAAAATTGCTGTGCGCACGTCATTCTCCAGCCAAAGTTTTCTGCCTGCCATGCGAACCAAGTAATCAGCTTCAGCAATAAGCCAGTCGGCCGGTCGGCGACCTTCCATATCTCTGACTGTAGCGTTAGCTTCTCGTTTTGTGCTTTTAGGTCGGCGACCGTACTCTCTAGCGCCTGGTTGGTGCGCATGACTTTATCGATAGACGCAACAATATCAGCGCGCTCGCGCTCTATTGCATTAAGCTGAGAGGCTGTAGTCTGCAGTGCAGACTCAGAACTTTTACTGGCTGATTGCTGTTGCATGTAATACCAGTAACCAGCGCCTGCCATTCCAAGCACCATTAGGAAAAGGATGATTACAACAAACCACAGTAGACCATTTCCCGACGATTTCTTTTCAGCAGCGCCTGACTGTGTTGAGTCACTGTGTGTGGCAGAAGATTCGATAACGTCTTTTTCAGCTTCCACTTTCACGAGTTCCTCTTTTTGTGGGCTACTTTCATTGTTGTTGGCCATTCAATACTCCCAGTTATCCTTTACCCAGGCGATGAGTGCCTGATCGGTGGCTCGCTGACAAACCGCGACCTCGTTGATACCTTGGCTAACGAGGCTTTTTGCAATTCGGTCGCTTACTGTTAACCATTTAATAGATTTAAGTGCAGTACCAAATTGCGCTATCAGTTGCAGTGCCATTGCTTCGCTTGTAGCGATAATGCCGCTAACTTCGTCCATTTTCCACCGTTTTGTGTAAACTGGGCGTGTAAGTTGCTCCCTTTTATAAACGCTAAAGCTATTCACTAAAATACCTTTTGCATCGAGTCCATTCGCTATGACGTCGCGACCACCTTCACCTTTAATAATAACGACATGCTGACAGTTTGCCTCATTAAGTTGATGCATTGCCAGTATACCTTCGGATGTATGGGCGTCGGGAATAGCGACCTGCGCCGATGAAAACGCTTGAAGCCCTGCTTGTGATTTTCGCGCAGTGGCATCGCCTACAGCAATCACTAACGGCAAATCACCCGTCGCATCACGTAAGCCTGAAATAACCGTATCTACAGCGTATACGCTGGTAACAACAATTGCGTTTACTGCATTTGTCGCTAAAAATTCTGCAGCAGCCTTTCGTTCAGACGAGACATCAATAATGTCAGACGTCGCTACGCCTACCGCATCGATGCCGGCTTTTTCAAAAGCCGAAGCACTAGCTTTTAACTTTGGCAGTGGGCGTGTGAACAGCAACATGTATTCGAACTCTTATCCTTGTAAATTCAAAGTGTAAACCTGCACGTACTCGATGAAATATAACTTAGTTATAAAGCGCCTTTAAAATTTCTCCGGCACCTTGTTCAAGAAGTGATTCTGCAACTTCAACGCCGATATCAGTAGCTTTTTCTCGCGATGCTGTTGCAGAAGCAAAAAGCAATTCAGAGCCATCAGGTTGACCCACCATGCCGGTCAATGTGAGTACGTCACCATCCAGAGTTGCGAAACTGCCAATAGGCACCTGACAGCCGCCTTCTAACCTTTCATTCATGGCGCGCTCTGCGGTAACACGCGTGTTGGTGTCTGAATGATTTAACGCTTGTAGCAAGCTAATAAGCTCTTCATCGTCGTTGCGACATTCAATACCAACTGCACCTTGTCCTACGGCAGGTAATGAAATATCAGCAGGCAACGACATGCGAATACGAGATTCCATTTCAAGGCGAATAAGCCCTGCACAAGCTAAGATAATGGCGTCGTAGTCACCCGCGTCAAGTTTGGCTAAGCGCGTGTTTACATTTCCGCGCAGGTCCTTAATAACAAGGTCAGGGCGGTACTTGCGAATTTGACATTGTCTGCGCAGGCTAGAGGTACCTACAACTGCGCCCTGAGGGAGAGCATCTAAACTATCGTGATGATTTGAAACAAATGCGTCGAACGGGTTTTCTCGCTCACAAATAGCGTGAAGACCAAAGCCTTCTGGAAACTCTACCGGTACGTCTTTCATAGAATGCACGGCAATATCGGCACGACCTTCTAGCATGGCAATTTCGAGCTCTTTAATGAAAAGCCCTTTACCGCCAATTTTGGCCAGAGGCGTGTCTAAGATTTTATCGCCCTGCGTACTCATGGGAACAAGCTCAACGGTCATTGAAGGATAATGTTCCAACAATTTCGCCTTCACATACTCAGCTTGCCAAAGCGCTAATGCACTTTTTCTAGTAGCAATTCGAACGGTGCGGGTAGTGTTGAGGTGACTCATGGTTATTCCAATCTATGTAAAAAAGAAACTAAAACGACGTATCACAAAACGTCATACGAGATACCTCGTAGTATACGCATTTTCTGTATTAATGTTTGAAATTAGACGCAGTTTTCTTCTTGGTTATTAGTAAACTTTCAGTCTATGCTGAAAGGGAAATACGATTAACTAGTTAAAAATCTGGAGAAAAGTCTTTGTATGGACAATTCGTCGCTGCGTCAATTGCTTAGAAATGCCCAACAAGATGAAGCTGAAACCAAACGTAGAAGATTAACCTTATATTTTATCTCTTATGTTGGTGGCACAATCATGGCATTCATGGCGTGGCTAAACATGGGTACCAATAATCCGTTATTGGTTGGAACGCTTGCAGGCTCAGCAGCATTTGTATAAGCCAATGTCGCTTTATCTCACATGTTCCCTCGCTCGGATGTCTTTTATTACCTCGCTGGCCTAGTAGTAATGTTCACCATAAACGGCTTGGTTTATACCGGTGGCCTGAACAATACGGGGCTTTATTTTATTTTTCCGCTGCTTTTCACGCAGATTGTGGTAGTGCGATTTAAGCCAGCTATGGTGTATGTGGCGGTGACCATGGGTATAGCTATTTTTTTGCTATACAACCAAGACGATATAGTCG